>Ga0213828_1000119_pt1 | contig 99274 bp, 94 predicted proteins | sample MC6MC0897MG_FD_180664 | JGI IMG/M metagenome (GOLD analysis project Ga0213828, IMG submission 180664) | Enriched soil aggregate microbial communities from Iowa State University, Ames, United States - MC6-MC0897-MG | ecosystem: Environmental > Terrestrial > Soil > Unclassified | place: USA: Iowa...
TATGACTTTTCATCGTTAGTGATAAAATCTACTTTCCAAAAGAGGATAAAAACTTAACTCGATCTCCCATAGGAGGTGTATTATTGTCTGTTAAAACTACTTCCAATACAGCCGGCCCATTTAAATCCATCAAGTCATGAAGGATATCTTGGTTAATATCTTGCAGTTCTGTTACTTGGAAGCTTGGTATATCCATCGCGGAAGCCATAGCACTAATATTAATTGGATATTGCTCAAAGGATGGATGGGTACGCTGAAACTGTAAAGCATGTCCATGGTATACCATTCCTAAACGAGCATTATTCATGACAATAAATAAAATGGGTAGATTATATTCTTTTGCTGTTAATATTTCCATTCCATGCATGAAAAAGCATCCATCACCTGTGATACATACAACAGGACGTTCGGGTTCAGCTAACTTTGAACCTATGGCAGAGCCAATCCCACTTCCCATTGCTCCAAAATGGACATTAATATTATACGTATCATAATCTACGACTTTCATGTGATGGATGACATAAGACATAAATTCACCAATATCAATTGTATATCTAGTGGAGGAAGGTAAATGTTTTTGAATATTTAACAAAACATTTTTCGTATTATACTCACCTGTATCTACAAGTGGTTCTTTATTTTCTTTAACGTCAAGTGCAGTTCTATTTTTCGTTAACCCTTTAGCTTTTAATTCCTCTATAAGTAATAATAAACTTAGATTTATATCACCTAGAACGGGTATATCAATTTCATATTTTCGGTTGAACACAGATTGATCAAAGTCCATTTGAATAGATAGACGATTTTTCGTAAGGTTTAAGTTGTAGTTATTTGTTGCTGTTTCACCTAAACTTGAACCCACGATCAGTAATACTTGTCCATTACCTTCAGCTATCAATTCTGAGGCAGCTTCATGGCCAGCAAAACCGAAAACACCGATCAGAAGAGGATGATCCTCTGGGATGTACCCTTTGGCTTGCGGTGTTGTAATAATCGGCCAATTTAGTATTTCAGCTAACGCCAGTAATTGTTCTACAGAATTTCTTACCCCTTGTCCTACCAAAATATAACCACTTGCTCTTTCTAAAAGCTTTTCAGCTACATTTTTAATAGTATCTCTTTCAGGAACTATTGCTGTTCTTAATGGTGGAGCTGGTATTTCTACGCTTTGAACTATTTCGTGTTGAACGTCTATGGGGATAGCAATATGTACAGGACCTGGCACTCCAGATATAGCGATTTCGGAGGCTTTTACTACTTCTTTCAATAAATCCTTGGATTCTTTAATTGTTACGCTATATTTGGTTACTGGTCGGAAGATCGGTTCAGCATCTAGCTCTTGAGAGGCATTTAGACCGATGGTACTGACAGGAACAGCACCAGTTAAAAATAAAACTGGTAAATGCTCCCGCATAGCATTTGCAGCACCTGTTACAAGGTTTGTCCCACCAGGACCACTACAACCAATACAAACACTCAGCTGATCTGTGTATTTTGCGTAAGCTGCAGCCATGTATGATGCTGCTCCTTCATGTTTTGTGACAATGGGTGTTAAGTCACTCATATCATTGAGTTCATCAAAAAATGCATTTACTGAACCAGCTGGAATACCAAAAATATATTGCACTCCACTACTTTTTAAATATTCTAAGACTACACGAGCTGCTTTCATAATATTTCTCCTTTGCTTAATAAATTTTAAACACTAATAGAAATATTTTTTCATAATTTCTCCAGCTTTCATAGGCTTACTGAAAAAATATCCTTGCATTAAATGACAATTTTGTGCCAATAAATAGTCAGCTTGTTCTTTTGTTTCAACGCCTTCAGCAATAACCTCAAGTTTTAAATTTTGAGCAAGGGTAATGATTGTATTTGTAATAGCTGCTGCATCATCCGTCATCATTTCTTGTACAAAGGATTTATCAATTTTTAAGGTGGAAATCGGCAAATTTTTTAAATAACCTAAAGAAGAATATCCGGTACCAAAATCATCAATAGCTAAATTTACCCCAAGTCCCTTCAATTGTGTCATCGTTTTTAATGTTACCTCTGTATTTTTTACAATTAGATTTTCTGTGAGCTCCAGTTGTAAATACTCAGATGACAAATCAGTTTCATTTAGGACATTTTTTACAATAGAGAATAAATTATTCTGTTCGAACTGATGAACTGATAAATTCACAGACATACTAATTAAAGGATATCCCTGATTATGCCATTCTTTTAATTGTTTGCAGGCTTCTTTAAGAACCCACTCACCTATGGGGACGATTAAACCCGTTTCTTCAGCAATTGGAATAAACTTATCGGGTGTTATCATTCCATATTCTCGGTGATTCCATCTTAAGAGAGCTTCAACACCCTTAATTCTGTTTGTTTTATAGTTTATTTGAGGCTGATAGAAAATAACAAGTTCATCACGCTCCAACGCCTTATATAAATCGTTTTCAAGTTTAATACTTTCAAAAGTTCTTGTATCCATCCCTTCACTAAAGAAATGGTAACTAGTACCTGGTGTTTCTTTCGATTTGTACATAGCTGTGTCTGCATTTTTGATTAATGTTTCTGTAGTATCGCCGTTTTCAGGAAACATGCTGATACCAATACTTGCTTTAATATATATTTCATTGTCTACTAAATTAAAAGGTTTAGCGAAGGAAGCATTTATACAATTAATAACTTTCAAGATGTCATTTTCACATTTAATATTTGGTAAATAGATTGTAAACTCATCTCCACCTTGTCTTGATACAGTTGAGTCTTCTGGAACGCAAGCACTTAAACGTTTGGCAACATGTTGGAGCAATAAATCTCCATAGCTATGACCTAGTGAATCATTTACTAACTTAAAACGATCTAAATCCAAATAAAGAACTGCAAATCTTTCACCATTCACTTTTGCAGATTTCAGTCCTTGCGTTAGTCGGTCTATTAAAAGAACTCTATTGGGTAAATCTGTTAAACTGTCAAAATAAGCATGGTATTTAATCTTTTCTTCTAGTTGTTTTCTTTGCGTTATATCTTTAAATGTGATAACCTCGCCTACAATCTTGTCTCCTTCTTTTATTAAAGAAGTTACATATTCGACTGGGAAGTTAGAGCTATCTTTTCTAAAAAATACTTCGTAGCTGTTGAAATTTGAATTTAAAAAGGATGAAACAATAATTTTGTCCTCTTGTTCACAACCACTCTTAATAATATCGACTGATTTACCGATCAATTCCTTCTCTGTTTCATAACCCAACATGAGTGCACCTGCGGGATTACAAAATGTAATGTTTCGATCAAGATCTAATCCAAAGATTCCTTCACCTGCAGAATTGAGAATTAACTCTTTTTCGCGACTAAGTTGTTGTAACTCTGCGACCACTCTTTCAAGCTCTTTATTTTTGATTCTTACTTCTGAAGTTCTCTCCTCGATGATGATCTCTTGCTTTTCCATATATAACAAGTTTGATAGTGTCGATGCTGTAGTATCAACAATTGATTGGGCTAACTGTAATTCAGCTTCTGTATAGAAGAAAGGTTTTTTTTCAAGATTTACAATAGAGATTTGGCCTAAAATTTCACCCATTGAAATCAAAGGAAACATCACTAAACCGTCAATGCCGAAATTACGACAAACTTCATGATTTGGCCTGTCATCCTCAAAAACATTTGGAATAAGAATCGCTTTTTTAGTTTCAAAAACCTCTTGCATGACAGCATCATTGCTTTCATCAATTTTAATTTTGTTATGTGTTTTCAGCCAATTTTCTTCTGTCCAATCACTTTCCTTACTCAGCCTAGCCGGTTTAACTCTCTTTTCTGCAAGAGGATCTAATAGGTGAACACCTATATTCTTATTATCTAAAACCTTTTCTAAGTAAAAAAAACATTTATCAAGGCTCTCTTGAAGTGAAGAGCACATTGATAAATCACGTGTAACATCAAGCAACAACTGCTTTTCATTTATAAGGTGTTCCTTATAAGCTAAGTTATTTGCATTTTGAATAGCAACCGCAGCCATATTTACATATGCTTCAACCGTTTGAATCTCTTCTTCGACTAAGTTCATTGGAATCCCATAATCAAATAAAAAAACAAGGCCAAACAACTCTTGTTCAAAGGAAATTGGAAGTACTAATAAAGATTTAATATGAAATCCTTCAACGGCTCTAGGGTCAGGGCGATTATCCTTTGAGGTATCAGGAATATAGATTGTTTTCTTTGTTTCAATTACTTCTTTTGCAAGTAAATCTATTTCGGTGTCAATGACATGCATATTCAATGTCCAGCCGTTAATCACTTCAGGTTTTCCTACATAACCTCTGAATGTTCCATCTTTTTGTGGCAGATAAATTCCTACCGAATCACAGTTAACGATTTCTTCAGAAATTGCTATTGTTACCTGCTCCAATACTTCACGTAAATCTAGCTTCATGTTTATCATTTTTGTTATATTGGCCAGTCGAGAATACCTCGTTTGTTCCATAGACATTTAAATGAACCCCCAATTTTATATCATTGTCCTGTAGAGATTTCTGTTAAATTTTTGCTTTATTCGTATCGAATGTCTTAGTATTTTATTTTACAGTAGTAATAAACAGGTAGGTAAAAAAATATGGAAATTAGTAAAAATTTCTTATGGATATATTTTTGTTTAAGCCATTACCCTTTTATGTAGGACTAGAATCCTTATTATGAAAAAGTAAATTTAAATACATTCTACAGTGGCAATAATCATCTATTAGTTTGGGACAAAGGGTGGAAAGTAAATGTACGTTTAGTAAACAGCTCGTAGGTGCATTTTGTGACGTTTTCAGGGGACAATAAAGTGTTAATTCTAAAATGAGTTGGCATTACTTAAGTTGAAGAATATCTAGATTTTGCTATTATTTTAATTCAATTCTATTTAAAATCGTATTTGCATCATCATTAAATTTAAAATCATTAAAATCCATTCAAGATAAAAGATCTTCCTAAATTTATTCTACAGTGCCTTAAAATTTCCTCTATTATATAATTATTTCCTTATTTTTTTATTTAATATTCAGATAATTGGGTTGTTATAACTTTTAAGCACGGTTTAAATAACAGTTGAGGGCAGGGGCAGTAATAATAAAAGTCCTTTGGATAGAGATGTGTTATTGATTTGTGGTTAATCATCCGATAGTTTTATAATGAATTGATGGTAAATAAGAGGAGTTGAAATGATGTTCACACGTAATAAAGGTTTTTATTTAGTGTTATCACTGCTAGCAATCATTTTTGTATTGACGGGCTGTGGTACTAAGGACAGTAAGAAAACAGAGGGAACTACAACGAATGAATCGGTGGATTACGCATCAAAAGTAAAAGAAAATCCCATTGTGACCATTACGATGAGCAATGATGAAAAAATTGTCATTGAATTGAAACCTGCTGTAGCACCGAATACAGTAGCTAATTTTATTTCCTTAGTGAAAGAGGGATTTTATGATGGCCTTATATTCCATCGAGTAATTCCTGATTTTATGATTCAAGGTGGAGATCCTTTAGGTAATGGTACAGGTGGACCCGACTATTCAATTGATGGCGAGTTTTCCTCAAATGGTATTGACAATAGCTTGAAGCATGAACGAGGGGTTATTTCAATGGCTCGTTCACAAGATCCAAACTCTGCAGGATCACAATTTTTCATTATGGTGAAAGAAGCTACACATCTTGATGGTGAATATGCAGCTTTTGGGAAAGTAATTGAAGGAATGGAAACGGTGGATACCATTGTTGCCGCTGAGCGAGATGCAGAAAAACCACTAGAAGATCAGCAAATGAAAAAAGTGGAAGTGGATACGAAGGGCTTTGATTATCCAGCACCTAAGATAAATAAGTAGTTCTTGATAAAAATCTAAACATAATCTAAACGTTAAAGGCTAAATCAATTAGGATTTAGCCTTTTATATTTGTTATAAAATTGAAATAATAAATATTTTTAAGTAATATGAGAAGAATTTAAATTTTGAGCGATGTTTTATATGAAGGATCCTTTAAAGTTGTGGAAGAAAGGGTGTTTGCATGAGGATAACTGATGAAAACTTTATAAAGCATCTTAAGAAAAGGCGGGAAGAAGCGCTTCAATATGTCATTGATGAATATATGGGAATTGTTAAAGCAATCATTTACAATGCTCTAAAATCCTATAATGATCCTCAAATAATAGAGGAATGTATGAGTGATACATTTTTAGGGGCTTATGAAAATGCTAAACAGTTTAAAGGAGATAAAGAAGATTTTAGAAGATGGATATGCACCATAGCTAAGTTTAAAGCAATTTCGAAACAAAGAGGGTTGTCTAAAACACCATATTTTTATGGGCTCAATGAAACAGGTGAGGTAGCAATATCAGCCGAGGAAGAATACTTCATCAAGACATCTACAGACGAATTGCTCATGATGATGACTCAATTAGAGCAGTTAGATCGTGATATTTTTACAATGAAATACTTTTTAAATATGAAGAACGAAGAAATTGCTGCTCATTGTGGTTTAACAAAAGCTGCTATTGATAATCGACTATATCGAGGAAAAAAACGATTACAGCAAATTCGTTTAGGGGGAAGTATGACATGAAAAAGTTATATAAACAATTTAATGATTTAAACCTTGATATAAATATGGAGCCAATGGAAGTAAGTAGACTTGAAAAAGAGAGAATTAAAAGAAATGTCATGAAGGTCAAAAAGAAAAAGCATTTTATCAGGAATTTTATTGTAGCGGCTACCTTTTTTATCGCATTCAGTATGACACTTGGCTATACATTTCCTACATTTGCTGCAAATTTACCGTTTATCGGAAGTATATTCGAATTATTCATTGATGATGAAAGGTATGTATTTAACAATTATAATCATTATTCTACAAATGTTGAAATGAGCCAAGAAAGTAATGGAGTTGAAGTAACTGTTACAGATGCTGTATATGATGGCGAAAATATTACTATTGCTTACACCATAAAAAGTGAAAAGGACTTAGGGGAAAGGCCAGTTTTATATAGTGAAAATCGTGAACTAACTGCTGAGGAATTTGGCAATAGGTATCAATACAGCGGTTTCTCAACAAATTATTTGGTTCAAAAGATAAGCAACAATGAGTATGCGGTATTGTACATTTTTGAACTTATTAGAGGCTCAAAGCCGGAGGAAGTTCATATTACTTTTCAGGGGAATCAAATCGTGGATTTAAATAATGGCAATAATTCAGTGGCGGGAGACTGGGCATTTGAATTTATTTTAGAGAAGCTTGAAAGTGAAACACAGCGAGTGGAAAAGGATCGTATGAAAACGGAAGGTGAAGGCATAAAAATAGAAGCTTTTAAAATAACGAAGACACCTATTTCTACAGCATTTTATCTTTCAGAAGAGGTCTTGATAGCAAATGAGAATGATGCATGGCGAGGTGTCCTTATTGACTATATTGTGAGTGATAATTTAGGGAATAATTATAATGTTATTCATTTTAGAGGGACTAGTCATAATACAGATTTCGAAGGGCGTGGAAATTTCCCACGCATTGTTGTAAACAACTTTGATGAACAAGCTACCTCGGTTATGATCACTCCTGTAGTGGGTGTTTACAAAATCAAGGATAGCTCAGGGGCATTGGAACCTATAAAAGAGCCGTATACATTGAAGCCTATTGTCGTGCCGATAAAGTAAAAATTGATTAAAGAGTATGTAGAGAAGTCATACATACTCTTTTTACCTTTCAATCTCTTTTGACATCGAAATAAGCCATAAAAAGTCATCCTCTATAAGTACTTGAATGTCCTTGCCAAGGTTAATTAACTGCTCGGCCTTGCGTTGTTTGGTGCTTATGCCACGACGTTTGTCTCCAAGGATGACAAAATCGGTTTGTTGTGTAACGGTGCCTTGCAAAAAACCACCATAAGCCTTTACTTGTTTGGCTGCGTCTGACCGGGTCATGGTGGAAAGTGCGCCTGTAAAAACAATTTGTTTATTGTAAAAAGGATGGGAGTGGCTTTCGGTTTGGTCTGAAAATATGATATCTAAGTTGTCCTTATTCGTCATGTTGATTCTCCTGAATCCCTTTAGATTTTTGATGCCATTTGTGCCATAAATAAATCCACAAAGTTTTGCATCTATGCTACATTAAAAATAAAAATTTAAAGAGGTACATAGACATGAATTCGCAATTGACCGCTTTTATTACTCTTAGCTGTACATCGGGTGTACTAAATTTGTATTTATGTTTATACGTATTTCTACAACGCTTCAATTATACTAAAATTGCTCAACTGTTTATTGGTTATACAGCCTTAATAACGGTGTACTGTTTTGCATCTGCGTTTTGTTTAATAGCTACATCACTTGAGGCTATAAAGATTTGGACAACCATTCTATATGTCGGCATGGCAACTTCAGCACCTTTAGGCTTATTGTTTATCATGCAGTACTTGGGCTTTAAATTATTAAAGAAAAAACTCATTGGAATTCTTGTTATTCCTGTTATTAGTATAGTGATGGTTGCTACGAATGATATCCATCATTTGCATTATCGAGTATTTGAAATTGACCCTGTTTTAGGGGTTCCTTATATTTATCAGGAAATTGGTTTATGGTATATCCTTCACGGCATATTCACATTTTCCAGCATGTTGGTAGCATTTTTATTAGTACTGACCCATTGGAAGGAAACAGCTAAGTCCTATCGACCACAATTAATTGCTTTAATGTGTGGGCAGTTGATTCCCATTATAACAGCATTTGTCTACTTGCTGGGCTTAACACCACAAGGGATTGATCCAGTTCCAATGGTTTTATGGGCTTCGTTACTTTTATATTTAGGGTCTATTCACTCTTCTCGATTGTTTAAAGTAATGCCTGTCGCTAAGGATGCTATATTTCATAGTATCAATGATGGCGTTATCGTGTTGGATGAAAGCTTTCGATTAATAGAGTTTAATCAAGCATGTAACAAGATGTTTCCACCATTAACTAGATCTATGTTCGGCTTAGACTTTACTAAGATATGGATAGATGTAACAGAGCAATCTATCCCATTTACATTAGAGACCATAGTGAAGACACAAGAATTTGAGCTGGATCTTACTAACCGTACCTATCAAGTGCGCATTTCACCACTTCAGCATGTGAATCATGGTAGTGGACTATTACTAATTTTCACGGATATAACTGAGGTGAAAAAATTACAACGGATGTTAGAGAAACAAGCTTTTTATGATGAACTGACACAATCTATAATCGACGTGCGTTTTTTCAACAATGTAATCAAGCATATGTTGAGGCAAAAGGAGCCTCAATCCCATTTACTGTGGTGTTAATGGACATTGATCATTTCAAAAATGTTAATGATACGTATGGCCATGCTGTGGGTGATCAATTACTTATTCATGTCGTCAAGGTTTGTCAGGGTGAGTTGAAAAAAGGTGAACTTTTAGCAAGATATGGCGGTGAAGAGTTTGTTCTCGCCTTAAAGGGGTACACTCTGTCGGAGGGAGAAGCGTTGGCTAATCAGCTTTGTCACAGTGTAGGGCTACAACCGCTTGTTACTACTCAGAGACCTATTACTGCTACGATTAGCTGTGGGGTTGCTGAAGGAACAAATGTAGAAGACATGTTATATCAACTCTTGAATAAGGCAGATAAGGCACTATACTCAGCAAAACATGCCGGGCGTAACCGAGTACATGTTTGTAGTAGAATAAAAGGCTAAAATATACAATCATCGAAGGGATGATGTATATTTTAGCCTTTTTACTTACCAATCCGTGTGAAAAGTGCCTGCTAAGTCAGTTCGCGCATACGTATGGGCGCCGAAATAATCACGTTGTGCCTGTAATAGGTTAGCATTTGAAGAACCAGTTCGATAACTATCGTAATATGTGAGAGAAGCACTTAAACACGGAAATGCATTCCCTGCCTGTATACCTTCGCACACAATTTTTCTCAAACCACTTTGATAATTCTTTGTTTTTTCTGCAAAGTATGGATCTATTAATAAGTTAGCTAGTGCAGGCTGCTTTTGATAAGCCTCACTTATAACATTTAGAAACTCAGCACGAATAATACAGCCACTACGGAAAATGAGCGCAATGTCCTTTAATGGTAAGTTCCAATCATACAGCTCTGATGTCATTTTATATTGTGTAAATCCTTGTGCATAGGCACAGATTTTCCCCATATATAAGGCTTGTCTGACATATTCTACCCACACATCTTTATCTAGATTTGGCTGAGTAATGTGTGGTCCTGTTAATACCGTTTCTGCACGAACTCGTTCCTCTTTTAATGATGAAATATAGCGAGCAAATAAGGCCTCTGTGATAATCGAAGTAGGAATGCCGTTATCGATGGATTGCATACTCGTCCATTTCCCAGTACCTTTTTGGCCAGCTTTATCGAGAATCATATCGATTAGTGGTAATCCAGTTAAATCATCTTTTTTTCTTAAAATTTCAGCTGTAATTTCGATTAAATAGCTTTTTAATTCTCCTTGATTCCACGTTTCAAATATATCAGCAATTTCCTCAACAAATAATCCAACATTTTTTCTTAAAAATGTATAGGCTTCAGCAATGAGCTGCATATCAGCGTACTCAATTCCATTGTGCACCATTTTGACGAAATGACCTGCACCTTTAGGACCAATATACGTACAGCATGAAGTGCCCTTAAATTGCGCTGCTATCTTCGTAAGGATAGGAGCCACTTTTTCGTAGACCTCTCGATCGCCACCAGGCATGATAGAAGGACCTGTTAAAGCTCCAACCTCCCCACCTGAAATTCCAATGCCTAAATAGCCGATACCTCGAGCCATCAGTTCATCATGTCTACGCTCTGTATCTTGATAGTGAGAGTTACCACCGTCCATAATGACATCACCTGTTTCAAGGAATGGCACTAAGGAATCAATGACTGAATCGATGGCTTTACCAGCAGTCACCATTAAAAAGATCTTTCTTGGCTTTTCTAAAGATTGCACAAAATCTTCTATTTCATAGTAAGGAGTAAGCGCTTGTCCTTCGACTTTTTGTAGAAGTTTGTCAGTTAGATCACGTGTATAATTATAAACCGCTACTTGCTCGCCCTTATTAGCCATGTTTAAGGCGATATTACTGCCCATAACACCTAAACCAATAACGCCTATTGTATTTAACATTTATGCTCGCTCCCTTTTTTACATTTCTTAAACAAATAAACTAAGTAATAAAATAAACCCTAAACCAGCTACAGATACAATTGTTTCTAGCAAAGTCCATGTAGCAAAAGTTTCTTTCATACTTAACCCGAAATATTCTTTAAACATCCAGAACCCAGCATCGTTAACATGGGAAGCAATTAAGCTCCCAGCACCTGTCGCAAGGACCACCAATGCAAGGTTCACATCATTTTGACCTAACATAGGAATGACTAGCCCAGCTGTTGTTAAAGCAGCAACAGTAGCTGATCCCAATGAAATACGTAAAATAGCAGCAATAATCCATGCTAATAAAATGGGTGATAAGGTAGTTCCATGGAATAGCTCAGCTACATAATCACCAACACCACCATCGATTAATACTTGTTTAAAGGCACCACCACCGCCAATAATCAACAGCATCATGCCAATATGTGAGATTGCTGTTGTACATGATTCCATTACTTGCTTAATTGGAATTTCTCTTGCTATACCCATCGTATAAACGGCTACTAATAAGGAAATTAACATGGCAGTACCAGCCTCTCCGATGAAGCGGATTCCTGCTAATAAGCTGTTATCTTCGAAACCTATTGTTTTTTGTAGCAGTGTAATTATAGTAGCGATGGACATTAAAATAACTGGTAACAATGCAGTGAAAACACTTATGCCAAAGCTAGGAGTATCCTCCAACTCGAAAGTTTTTTGCTCTCCTAAAGAGGCAATATTCCCAGCTTTATTGAATGATTCAGGCACCAATTTTTTAGCCACTTTTGTAAATAATGGTCCTGCTAAAATAACAGTTGGAATAGCGATAATAAAACCATAAAGCAATACTTCACCGATGTTTGCCCCATATTCACCCGCAATCACGGTAGGACCTGGATGCGGTGGTAAAAATCCATGTGTCACAGATAAAGCTGCTGTCATCGGAATACCGAGATACAAAATTGAAACCTTTAATTGTCTTGAAATAGCGAAGACAATAGGGATTAATAGTACTAGCCCTACCTCAAAGAAAAGAGCAATTCCGATAATAAACGATGCCGCAACAACGGCCCATTGGATATTTTTTTCGCCAAATTTGTTCACAAGGGTCATAGCAATGCGTTGAGCACCCCCTGAATCGGCAATTAACTTTCCTAGCATAGCACCAAGTCCAAATATTAAAGCTAAGTGGCCTAATGTACCGCCTAATCCTGCTTCAATCGTTTTTACAATACTATCTAAAGGTATTCCAAGAGCTAAAGCCACACCAAACGAAACAATGATTAAAGAGATAAACGTATTTAATTTAAAGCCCATTATTAAAATTAACAGTGCAATAATGCCAATACCTACAATAACTAAAGGCATATATTCTCCTCCTTTTTAGTCGGGCTTAATTAAGCTCCTTTGATAATGAGCAATAGATGCATAATCGTCTGCTAATACCCTCGATAAACGAATGAAAATAGGAAGCAGCTGTCTATATTCCTTTGCAGCCTCTTCTAAAGGCGTATGTTTATAAGTGTCACCAATCATATCCGCAACAATCTCAAAGGAATCAATTTGCCCAATGGCATATAAACCTAAAATACATGCACCAAGGCAAGAACTTTCATAGCTTTCCGGTACTACTACCTCAGATTCAAAGATATCGGCCATCATCTGTCGCCAAATCTCTGATCGTGAAAAACCACCTGTTGCTTGAATACGAGTAACAGGGCTTTCCATACATTCAAGTAATGCTAAGTACACGGTATATAAATTGTAGATGACCCCTTCAAGAGCAGCTCGTATCATATGCTCCTTTTTATGTGACATGGTTAAACCAAAAAATGAACCACGTACATCTGGATTCCATAAAGGAGCACGTTCACCTGATAAGTATGGGTGAAAGAGCAGCCCATCAGCACCAGGTCTTACGCGCTCAGCAATTTTCGTTAATACGTCGTATGGATCAATGCCTAGTCGTTTCGCTGTTTCAATTTCTGAGGAGGCAAATTCATCACGAATCCAACGAAGAACCATGCCACCATTGTTTACGGGACCACCAATCACCCAATGGTTTTCTGTTAATGCATAACAAAAGATTCTTCCTTTTACATCTGTTTTTGGTTTATTAATAATCGTACGAATGGCACCACTTGTCCCAATTGTAACGGCAATTTCACCTTCTCTAATGGCGTTGACACCCAAATTTGAAAGCACGCCATCACTTGCGCCGATAACAAAAGGCGTTTGTGGATCAATGCCGATTTGCTCAGCTAAAATAGTATTACAGTTGGTAAATAATTTAGTTGTTGGCACGAGTGTTGATAATTGTGCACTTGTTATACCTGCTACCGTTAAGGCTTCTTCGTCCCAATCTAATGTGTGGAGATTCATCATACCCATAGATGAGGCTAATGAATAATCCACGACATATTGATCGAAGAATTTTTTAAAAATATATTCTTTTATGCCGATATATTTTTTTGTTTTACTAGCTATTTCAGGATGTTCCTTTACAAGCCAAGTAATTTTACTTAGAGGGGACATCGGATGAATGGGGGTACCCGTTCTTTTATAAATATCATGCCCATTCCATTCATCCTTAATTTTGTGTGCCCATGCCTCACTACGGTTATCCGCCCAAGTAATGACGGGAGTTAACGGTCGGTCATTTTCGTCTATAGCAATAACACTATGCATGGCACTACTAAAAGAAACAAATAATAATGATTTGTTCGAATGGGCTTTCATAATGTTTGTAATGGCTTGCAGCACAGCTTGAAAAATCTCTTCGGGATTTTGCTCCGCTGTAGAAATATCAGGTGTATATAGTGGATACCCGATATTTTCTTGTTGAATAACAACACCTTGCTCACTGAATAATACGGCTTTTGTGCTAGTAGTCCCTATATCCACACCTAACATATAGTTAGTCATCTTGTGACTCAACCCCTTTAGATAGCATTTGCTGTGACTTCCATAGGTCTTCTACTTTCCCTTGAACATCATCAAAATTTTCATGTAAGGATTTAATCATGAGCTTTCGATCCTTAGCCTGGATAGCATCGATATACAGCTCGTGATTTTTCACTATACGCGTGAAATCATCGTATTTTTCCGTAAAGCGCATACGCATGGATAATAGTATTAACCCTTCCATTACTGGTTTTAGATTATTCCAGATCATCGTGATATAGGAATGCCCAATGGAGCGAATAATAGCCTCATGGAACATAACATCCTGATAAGAAAATTCGTCAGCATCATTATATTTAATAGCAACCTTCATCATTTCTAATGTTTTGCTTAGTTCCAGTGCTAAGTTAGTTGTATCCATTTTGATGAGGCGTTCAAACACAAATGTTTCAATCAGCAGACGAACATCATATATTTCTTCAATTTCTTTTTCCGACAAACCAATAACAACAGCACCCATTTTTTCTAGTCTGATGATGTTTTCAGATGCCAACGTTCTTAAGGCTTCACGAATGGGTGAACGACTTACTTCAAAATCAGCTGCTAATTTGTTTTCAGAAAGAATGGTACCGCTTTCAATTAATCCTGAAATAATACGCATTCTAAGTTCATAAGCTACACGGTCGCCAGTTGAAGCCTTAGAAAGCCATTTTTGAGGATATAAATAATCCGTAGATTCGCTCATAATATCACCTTTTTTATTTTTAAGTATACTTGTATACAAGTATTATAGTCAGAAAGAAAATAAGATTGCAAGCGACTTAAAGGGATTAACAATTAGATATATAGGAAAAAATCTCCCAACATACTTAATAAAATAAAAATTTATTGCACATTCTTTCTTTCATCCATGGACAAACTTTACAGTGAGGAGTTCTTAAAACTTCTCAAATAATCGGTGGAGGATGGTTATGTCAAATATGAATACAAATCGTAAAAATGCAAATGCAAATAAAACGAGAAGTGCAAACACACTAAACCAACCTCTACAAAGACTTCAGGAAGAGTTTGGTTCTGAATTTGAGCTTGATGCAGCTTCAGCACAGGTCAATAATTTAGCTGAAACTAAACGGAAATCAGGTATTAAGGAACCAGTCAGTGAGCGAACTGCGTGGCACTAGTGTATATTTGACAACTATTCAATACATTGAGAGGAAGAACTAAGGCCCTTCCTTAGTTCTTCACTTATAGCCTGGGAAATATTATATTTCTGAATGCGTTTTCCATACATATTTTCTGAGCATTTCTTAATACTACACTTGAACAATGAAAAAAATTTTTTAGGAAGGGAAGAGAATAAGTTGGCTAAACACTCAGATACAAGTTGGAAGCAGGATCATCCAAGTACATTATTTAGTAACTCAGTGCAAAAGGCAGATCGTATGTTAAAGCATGCAAAATCATACCCTGAGGAAATAGCTATTGAACATGCTTTTGATCAAATCAAACATGCAGAAAATGCACGTTTTAATGCAGAGCAATACGGCGAACATTTGGATACAGTGCAGCAAAATAAAGAATATCTAGAACAAATAAAGCAGCAACTACATGAAATGAAAGATAATATGACAGGTCAGTAAAAAACGAAAACGGCTTAAGTTCAAGTTGATGGACTTAAGCCGTAAAACGTTTTTCAAAGGAGAAGTTAACACCAAACAATGATCTCATATGGAGTAGTTTGGGCAGGTATACTTCTAGTAGTAGGGCCATAAATGACAATTAGATTCCGATTAGCAGGACTTTTGGTAAAAGGTTGACCATTTTTAAGTGACATAACAGTTGAAGGAGAAAGGTTTAATTGTAATTGACCATCACTACTCACCAATTGCTGATTAAAAAAATCTACCTTTACATTTTGAAAGTTACTTTCTTTTACTACTATTAATGCACGATATTGTGGGGGATAGATCATTGGTGCAGGTGCATCTCCATCGTAATATCCTGTGACCCACTCACCCGTTGTAACAACCTCGCGATTCACAAAATAAGTAGAAGGAGAAATGATGAAATTGACGACTCCGCCTACCCCATCTTCCACACTCATCATTTTATAACAACCATCCCTGTCCCCATTTTGCCCTACTGGAAAATCACTAATTTGTGTGATGACACCACGAAACGATTTGAAATTTACCATAGTCATTCCCTTCTTACATCATTCTTGTTTATCATTTTAATTTATGTAACATTGTAAGTTGAGGTGACAGGCATAAATAGGGATTATTATTTTGTATGAACCTCATCTATACTTAACATGTTTACTATAAAGTTAGAGGAGTGGGATCTATTGAAGTGGATTTCTAAAAATAAGAAAGCCTTTCTATTGTTAATAATGGTTGTTGTTGTCATTGCAGGCATACTTGATATTAAATATGAGGGATTATTCTATCAACTATTGCCAACATCTGTGCAAACATTTTTAACTAATCTGTTTTAATATTCGTTAAGAACCGTACCTTAAAAAGAAGTGTGGTTTTTTTATAAGGAAATTAAAAGTTATATAGCTATGTAGATCAGCTCAAATGGTGGGATAATGATACTATAGAATTTGAAGCTAGCCTATCCTATGATGACACAGCAATTATTGAAAATGTGCTTGTCAGTTATGGAGTAAGTCATAAGAAATTAACGGTTAAAAAAATTAAATAAAGACTTCGAAAAGTACGGAAAACTTATGGTCACTATAGGTTTTCTGTTTTTTAATGGTATTCTACCAAAAATAACATAATTAAAAAGGAAGTGGATGATCATTGGACAATTGGAAAATAGCACTTGAAACATTCTTGAAAGATTGGCAAGGCAGAGATGATGTTGTAGGAGCACTAGTTTGTGGGAGTTATGTTACAGGGAATCCTTCCAAAAGATCTGATATAGATGTACATATAGTATTGGAAAATGATGTAACATGGCGAGAAAGAGGAAATCAAATAATTGATGGTTTTCTAATCGAATACTTTGCTAATCCACCAGGTCAAATTCGAAGGTATTTCCAAGATGATTTTAAAAAACGTAGGACCATGTCAATGGTGCAATTTCAAACTGGTAAAATACTATTTGATTATACTGGGATAATAAATGATTTAAAATTAGAGGCTCATGCATGGCTAGGTAAAAAATATGAAACAATAAATAAAACTGTTCTAGAAATAAAAAAATATGGATTATGGGATACGTTGGATAATATGAAAGACTGTTATGAAAAAGGGAGGGGGGATTTTACCTTTGTCTATCATAATGCACTAGCTTATTTGTTTATGGAGTATGGCCAGTTCTTAACTATTGATATGATTCCATCTTATCAAATTCATGCCTATCTTGGAGATCCCATCTACTTGCAAAAATATATGAAACCAGCTTTTCCTGATGAACGCTTCAAACACATATTCCTTCATGCGATGCAAGAGTCCAATGCTCAAAAGATGATGGAGTTATATGAGGAACTGGTCAGTTATGTCTTAAAACAAATGGGCGGCTTTCATATAGATGGTTGGCATGTAAAAAGCCCGGTGGAAGGTTTATCTAACTAATTCAGATATGAGACGAGTGCCAATAATTTATGTTATTATACAGATATAATAATAAAAAAGAATATATTTTTTATGAAAATGTCAACCATTTTTAGGCCGATAATTCCATAAAGCTTAAAAAATCCTAGTTTTATCTGTATTGAAAATTGAGTTTTTTGCTTGAATTATGAATAGAAAGGCTCGAAAAAAGCTGATAACTCTCATATAAATAGTTGATATTTTATTCTTGAACTAATTGTGATAAACTGCAATAAGGTAATAATTGATACAGAAATGGTGTGCTCCGAGGTTGCTCCATGGCTACAGTACTTCTAAAGTGGGAGTGCTTACATCCTTTCTGCAAATCTTAACATATAAGGAAGGTAAAAATGAGTAACAGACAAATTAAATCAGATGTTATCTTAATTGGTGCCGGAATCATGAGTGCAACTTTGGGAACATTACTCAAAGAATTAGCACCAGATTGGAAAATTACAGTGTTTGAAAAGCTTGAAAAAGCAGGCGAGGAAAGTTCTCACGAATTAAACAATGCGGGAACTGGACATGCTGCATTATGTGAGCTGAACTACACATCAGAGAAAAAAGACGGATCAATCGATATCAAAAAAGCGATTAATGTTAATGAACAGTTCCATGTTTCAAGACAGTTTTGGTCGTATCTTGTAAACAATAAGCTGATCAATAATCCACAAGACTTCATTATGCCTTTACCACATATGAGTTTAGTACAAGGGAAAGAAAATGTTGAGTTTCTAAAGAAACGTCATGAAACGATGACAAAAAATCCTTTATTTGAAGGAATGGAATTTTCTAATGACCCTGAAACACTAAAAAAATGGATTCCACTTATTATGGAAAATCGTCCTGCTGGTGAAGACATTGCTGCAACGAAAATTGACACTGGTACAGATGTTAACTTTGGTGCTTTAACACGTATGTTAATTGATCATTTAAAAGCAAAAGATGTAGATGTTAACTATAACCATAGTGTTGAAAGTTTAAAACAAGCTAGTGATGGTACATGGGAAGTACGTGTGCACGATTTAGATGGCTGTAAAATGGAATATCATTCAGCAAAATTTGTCTTCCTTGGAGCTGGTGGAGGAAGCTTAGAATTACTACAAAAATCAGGTATTCCTGAAGGGAAACATATTGGTGGATTCCCAATTAGCGGTTTATTCTTAGCATGTAATAATCCAGAAATAGCTGAACAACATCATGCAAAAGTATACGGAAAAGCAAAAGTTGGTGCTCCACCAATGTCGGTTCCGCATCTTGACACACGTTATATTGATAACAAGAAATCATTACTATTTGGACCATTCGCAGGTTTCTCTCCTAAGTTCTTAAAAACAGGTTCAAATATGGATTTATTTGCTTCTGTAAAACCGCATAATATCACAACTTTATTAGCTGCGGGCGTGAAAGAGATGGGCTTAACAAAGTATTTAATCCAACAGCTTATGCTTTCAAAAGAACAACGTATGGAAGAGTTACGTGAGTTCATTCCAAATGCAAAAAGTGATGATTGGGATATTATCGTAGCTGGACAACGTGTACAAGTAATTAAAGATACAGAAGCTGGCGGTAAAGGAACACTTCAATTCGGTACAGAAGTTGTAAGTGCTTCTGATGGCTCGATTGCAGCTTTACTAGGGGCTTCACCAGGTGCATCTACGGCTGTACATGTTATGCTTGAAGTTCTTAATAAATGTTTCCCTCAGCATATCAAGGAGTGGGAACCAAAAATTAAAGAAATGATTCCATCTTATGGTCTATCATTAGCAGAAAACCCTGAGCTTCTAAAAGAAATAAATGCAACAACAGATAAAGCACTTGGCTTAAAATAAAAATAAGTCATGGTAAGCGTTTAAGAAAGAGCTCTCAATCAGAATAGATTGAGAGCTCTTTTTAATTTGAATAAATTCTTTCCTGGGAAATTTTATATCCAATTGCCTTCTTTTTAATAAAAGAACCATCAAATTTGCTATAAATCTAAGCCCTGTGTTTTATGACACTATAGCTCTATGTCCCATTGTGATATAGATGGTAGTTTTCTATACTTTTTATATACATAAGAAGGGAGCCAAACTATAGATGATTAAGCTACAAGATATTGGAACATTTTCAGAACTACCAGAGCTTGCAATGTATATCTATACTGGCAATATTACGGCGTTGCAGGCTATGAGGGATAAAGGTTGGAATATTGAAGAAGAGATATGTTTAAGTAAGCATACATCATTAAGCCCATTGGATTTAGCATTGATTGCACAAAGATTGGATGTAGTGAAATTATTAGTTGAATATGGGGTTAATTTAAATGTGGAAAAAAATCCTTCTTTTTTAAGAGCTGTTCGATATTGTAAAGAAAATATAGTACGTTACCTTGTTGAACAAGGAGCAAAATTAGATGGCTATAATCAAGTTGGATCTGGAGCCTATTCTCAGGCCTACTATGGCAATAAAAGAAATATCCCTCTTATTCATGAACTTGGGCTTGATATAAAGCAGCATGGAGGTCCTGTATTGCGTCAGGCTGTGTCGAATTTTGATAAAAAAACAGTCACTTATTTACTTGATCAAGGAGTGGATATTAATTATCAAAAGCCTGATATGGTCTATCCCTATGAAGCAACACCATTAACAGTTGCAACAAGAATGGGAAATATAGCTATGGTGAACTATTTGATTGAACGAGGTGCAAACGTCACTTTAGCGGAGAAAGATGGTGAGAGAGCTTATACAATTGCTGTACGTATGAAAAATGTGGAACTAGCAAATTACTTAAAGGCTCTAGAACCAATAGAACTCCATACTATTGAAAACAAAAAAGAGACATTGAAAAAATACAAGTTACCAGATGAATTGATTAATTTTCTGACAGGAGATCGACTGCATCTTGAGCTTGCACCAAATGATTATGATATTCACTTTATCGATTTTTTCAAACTAACTGATACAATTGAGATGAAACTAGGTCATAGAGAGCTCCTCCTTCTTTCCGCAAATATCGACAATTACTCTGATTTGCAAATAGTCTGGAACCCAAAAGGAGAAGGCCATATAGGGTGCTATGATGTGGAGCATGAGGAGTATGCTAATTTATGTAGTTTTAAAGAATTTATTGGTAGACCTGAAATATACCTTATCCGTTTTCTTGAAGGAGAACTATAGCAATGTTTTAAGCTACTGATAAAAATGTGAATCAACTGATTAAATGAGCCTCCCTGCTATTCAACTTAAAAGTCCATGAGAGTAAGCATATTCTTTCTAAGAAATATGCTTACTTTTTATTGCTCTATATACGAAGAGTTGACAAACAAAAAACAATAGAACGTTTAATATATATGGCACAAAAGAACAACAGTAGGGCTATTAACAGGGCGAAGGGGATGCTGAACATAACAGGAAGTTCTACGCCATACCAAAGGCCCATTTTAATTTGATCCACTCCGAATGTTCGTAAAAAACCAGCGAGTATGGATAAGCCAGCGCTTAAAAGTAATCCAACATAAAGTACAGATAATACCACTAAAGCTAATGAGCAAAAAAAAGTCTTTAGCATTTTTAGAAGTATCATTCTTTTTCCCTCCGTATAATGTGGTGCACCTTTGAACTCGAAGCTATCGAATAATCATCCGTATAGTAAAGTGTCCCAATCACACTATTTTCCCCAACATGGACGACTTCCCCTTCCACAAACTCTGCATTCGTATTAGATAATTGTAGGTGTTTTCCACTAATTGTGTGACAGCGTAATATTTTTTTAAATAACGGAAGAAGGGTTATCCTATCCTTTTCTATTACCACATTTTCAGCCCTTAACCTGTCAATTCCGCTTTCTCCCGATAACTTCAAATGAAAGTGATGAGCGATTATTTCCGCAGCCTTGACTATTCCAATGGCATCAAATTGCTCGCTCTGTAATTTCTCTTCAACCATTAGCTTTCCAGAACTATTGATTTTTTGGATAAAACCATTACGTATTTTAATATTCCCGGCATTTGTAAGTTCTCCGATTTGGCAATAATCCTTTAACTTACACGAGCCAGTACTATTAAATATCTGCGCTGTAACTGGATAATAGAAGGAGCTATGACCATGAGTGGACACTTTTATTAAGTGTACTTCTTGTTGTAACGATACAGCGCCTCGAATGTTTAATTGTTCATAATCAGCATCCAAATGTTTAACGGTGCCATTCGTTTGTGTAAGGGTACGGAGTTTTTGAAACATAAAGTCACCTCATTATAATTTAATTAATATATATTTTAATAATTAAAATATATATTAATTAAATTATATGCTACTTCCATTTGTCAAGAACAAAAGCACTGCTTAAATTAAACAATAAAAAAAGGATTTCAATTTGTTGAAATCCTAAAAAATTTTATTCATTAATTGGTTTACTTCGCGTAAGATGTTGGCCATGTCTATGAGTTTATCCTGAGAAAACTTTAAAAAGATTTCTTGAACCTTCATGTCACCAATATTGGTTAAAGCCATTTTGACCACACGTCGATCATTATTTTCTCTAATTCTTTGTATGAGTTCGAGTTTTTCCAGTTTATCGCACATGGAAGTTACAGCTCCGGGTGTTACACTAAAGAATTCAGCAATTTCTGTTGCCTTCATCCCATTATTTATTTTTAGCTGTAGGAGTAATATTAATTGGTTTTGTGATAACGCCTCTCCTTCAGATAAAAGATCTACAAACATTTTCGACTTCTGCTGTATTTCCAGCATTTCTTTCATAATAATTTCTACATTGTTTAGATTTTCTGGCATATAATCACGTCCGCTAAAATATTTAATAATTAAATTATATAGCAATTAAATAAATGCTACCAAGTGTAGAATTACTTTAAGAAATATTTATTTTTTAAAAGTCGTACGCATCCATTCGAAAAATCTCTCTTTTTCTTCGAACTGGGGGTAGTGAGCAGATTGTTCATATGCTATGAATTCTTTTTTCTTTGCGACAATTTGGTCGAAGTACTTTTTAGCGCTATTCGATGATGTTTGATAATCATAATCCCCCATTACAAAATAGAAGGGAAGAGTCAGTGAATTGACTTTCGCAGGAAGTGGGGACTGCAAGACTTCGTTTACTAAGACTTCTTGCGATAGGGATATCCCTTTGCTATATCGAATAATATCTAACAAATTATATTCAGTACTAAAAAGCATCCCTAACATATTTCCATCAGGGTTAGTAATAAGTCTTGTAGCTCCACCGTATTTGCTCACTAAATGACGAGGCGTAAATGTTTTACCACTACTAATTTCTTCCATTAACCTCTGTAAATGTGCAACATCCTCTGTGTTACTCTTAAGCTGAGCCTGTTTGAGCGTAAAGTGTAAACTGTCCATCTCACTTTCAACGGTATTACTCATTTGACCAATCCCTACATAGGCCTCATATTTATCAGGAGCTTTAGCAGCTGCTTGTGTGGCAATATAGGTACCGTAGGAATGACCAATTAAGATAATTTTTTCTTTATCTAGATGATTAGCAATATAGTCAGTCAGTGCTAGTAAATCCTCCACAAGCAAATCAGATGAAAGATTTGAGTAGTCCTCAAAAAAATGATAAGACTTCCCACTAGCCCTTTGATCATAATTTACCACTGTAAATTCGGTTTCCAATAAATCTTGATATTTTTTAGCGTAGGGTATTTCAGAGCAACCTGGTCCGCCATGGACAAAGATGATGACAGGATTATTTTTGTTATGGCCCCGTATCATAATTTCATGGTCACTGCCGTTAATTTCTACCTGTTCTAGCGTACTGATGCTGTTCATGTCCTCTATAGATGATGTCCATGTTGGAAATACAAGTGCTAATAATAGTAAGGAGGTCATAATCAAGACAAGATATTTAATGAACTTTTTAATCCTTTTCATACAATACCTACTTTACATGCGTTTCATAAAGCTAGCATGATACATTTTTCTTTTATACACATAAAAATACATACTCAGAGGCCACCAAAGTGTAACAAAAATAGGGTAAATCGCCCATATAACGCTTGGTGAAGAAACAACATTTACTGTAATGAAAAAGATACTAATTAGTATCGTAGCTGTAACGGAGAATGCTACAAAGGTTTTTCGTTGCGCGTGATATAAAGCTAGAGGCCACCATATCACTAAAAAAGCAGGATAAATTGCCCAAGGGTATTGAGGAGATACAATCATATTCAATATAGAGTAATAGATGATGGTAGAAGCACAACCAATTAGAGCTGTTTTTAACGTTTTTGCCTTTTCATCTAAGTACATGAGGATTGGCCACCAGATAATTGGATAAATCGCATAGACAAACCATAAATGATCTGGTGCGTAAATATAATTTTCAACTATTAGAAATGTAATAATTAAGGCACTACAAACAATTGAGTATTGTTTATACAATTTTTTAGCCATAAAGAATAACGTAATAGGCCAAAGCAGTAGCAATAAGCATGGATATATAAACCACATTGTTTGAGGAGATGTCGTATAATTAACAACCCCTAAAAAAATCATTGTCATCAAGCTCCCCGCTATAGAAAAGTTAATAAAGTTCCTCATGTTTATTCACCCCATTTCTTACGAGACCACACAAAGTACATCGATAAAGGCCACCAAAGAATGGCGAAAATCGGATAGATTGCCCAAATAGTATGTGGTGTGTAATAAAGATTAATAAAAATAAAAAATGCAATGATTAAGCCACTACCCCAAATTGAAAATTCTAAGTTTAATTTAGCCATGTTTTTCTTTGCTGGTTCTTTAACACCTAACTCTTGCTTTAAGTCTTCGATATCTCCAAATTCTACAATGGCTTTATTAATGGCATCCTCTTGTTCTTTACCTTGGTCCATCAAATAAAATACTTTTTCTTCAAGATTTTCAATGATTTCTTGTTTAACCATTTCCGTTTCGTTAGTTCGAGGAATGTCTTTAAAAAGCTCATCAATATGGTTTTTTATTCTTTTCATTCTAAGCCCTCCATAAATAAATCGATTATTTCCTTTACTTCCGACCATTCTTTCACTAGCTCATTTAAATAGGCCTTACCTAATGATGTAATACGGTAATACTTTCTTTTGCCTCCATGTGAGACATCTCCATAATAGGCTTCAATAATTTCTTTTTTTTCGAGACGTTGAAAAACTGCATACAAAGTTGCTTCCTTGATTTGAAACCGATTGTTTGTACGGAGACTTATTTCCTGAGAAATTTCGTAGCCATAACGGTCTTTTTCTGAAATTAACCGTAAAATAATCGAATCCAAATGTCCTCGGATAATATCACTGCGAACCATAAGTCACCTACTTTTTTTATTGCTCTATCTGTCAGAGTAATAGTAGCAAACATTACTCTGTCTGTCAAAGTAATTTATTCCCCTTTTTTTACAATGATGATGAGATTTTCAATAAAAAACCCCATTCGCTGAAAAGCCCAAAAGGACTATTTCATAGCAAATGGAGTTCGAGTACTCTTTTTACATATACAATGCAGCAAGGAAAATCCCTAAAGACTCCTCGTAAATGTCATCAAACTGGCTGATTGGTAAAGGATTTGTACCACTTCCTAATTCAACAGTGAAGCCTGGTCTACGCCAATCTTGAATAAACCAATCTTTATAACCAGCATAGCTTCCAGCAGATTGAACGGGCTCATAGCCACTTACTCTACTAAATTCATTTACAAGCACCTCTGATTCTGGGGGCTCTAGATTTTCAAAACCCCAATATATGACACGTCCCTGTGTATGAAAGGCTAATACTCTTGAAAAATCACGTTGCTTGGTCAAATCAGCCATTGCAATGGCTTCAGGTTCAGATAGTGGTCTTTCACCACCATAATCTCTTGGCCATGGTGTTTTTGGATTACGGGCACTTTCAAGCTCCCATTTGGCAGGGAATTGGTCATTCAAATCAATTCCATGAATATTTGCTTTCCAGCCAGAAAAATCAGCGTTATCATTATTCCATGCAATTAGTTGATTTCTTAATGCTTCATCATTTGGTGGGCCTTGTATTACTAAATCAACGCCATCAGGATTTACCATAGGAACGATAGAAAGGAATGTTTGCTGATAAAGAGAAAATGGAGAAATTCCACGAATACTACTTTGATTGGTGAGGGCGAGCAAATAGTCATTTAAAAATGTTAGAATAATAGGTGTAGTAATCCATTCGTTTGCATGGAAGGAGCCATTATAGTGTACACGTTTTGCACCATGGCCAATCGACAGCTCAGGTAGCTCCTTCCCTAAAACGGAACTGCCAATGTTTGAGCTATGAAGAAAAGGATATGCATCAAGGAGCTTTCTGAGATCATTTATCATATGGGTATACGTGTAAGTTTGCTTACCTTCAACTAAACGCCATGTGATACGTTGGGGTATGCGAATCATTTGACCGATTTGTAATCGATTTGGATTGAGATCAGGATTAACAAGCAATAGGGCGACTAGGGGGAGGTTTCGGCTCTGGGCAATCTGCCAAAAAGAGTCTCCTTGTTTAATTTGATAGTTGTTGGTCACAAAACCAGGAATACGAACCCGTTGTCCAACTCTTAAAAATTGGGGATTTATATTTTCATTAGAATCTAAAATGAGTTGAAGAGGAATTTTAAATTCCTCACTGAAATGCCAAAGTGAATCTCCTGGTCTTACGATAATATCCACATGTTTTCTCTCCTTAATTAGAAATGGTTCAATATAAAATGTATATGAAAAATACAGAGACTTATTGATACAAAATCAGCAAAATTTCTTTATTAAGAATCTAAAATAGGAGAAAATGAGTTATTTTTACATGTATACTAGTAATCATACTAAAGTAAAAGAAAGGTAAAGGTAGGAAAACCAAATGTTAAATAGATTAAAATTGGGTATACGCTCAAAGATTTCATTAGGTTATATCGTAATCATTCTTTGCCTACTTGCGGCAGTTGTCATATTAAATAATCAAATTACATCTTTGCAGAAGGAAAGAAATTTTATTATTAAGTACGATTCCAATGTTCTAACTTTAACCAATGAAATTGAAAAATATATATTGGATATGGAATCAAGTCAACGGGCTTTCATCATTACGGGTAAGCAGAGTTATCTGGAACCCTATGATAATGCAGCTGAAAATTGGAAAATAGATTTTAATGAACTCTATCAACAAATGAAAGATAAACCAGCTCAGCAGGACAAACTTAAAGAGATAGAGGAAACAATTGAACATTGGATAGCAACGTCAGGCGAACCAACTATTCAATATAAAAAGGATAATAATGTAGAAGCATTAAATGATTTTTTTAAAGTGGATAATGGTCGTCAGGATATGGAAAAAATGCGCAAACTATTCGATTCATTCCGTGCCACTGAAAATGCTTATACACAGGCAAAGGCAAATCAGTTAGACAAGCAAAATAGTAAATTAACTAGTGCTTTATTTGGGATCTTAATTTTAGTTTCTACAATAGCTATTGCTATCGCTAGTGGCATTTCCCGTTCAATTGTAAAAACGATAACGGAAGTAACACAAACAATTCAAGAAATAGCAGCTACAAAAGGTGATTTTACAAGAAGAATCCATGTGAATACAAACGATGAAGTGAATGAACTTGCTAATGCAACGAATACGCTTTTAGAGTCCGTCGAAAAGAGGGAATGGCTACAAAGCAATGTAGCTGAAATCGTGACAAATTATCAAGGTATTTCAGCAATTACAAAATTAGCGGAGACCTTCCTATCAGAAGTAGCACAGAAAACCCAAGCATCCCTTGGCGCATTTTATGTTCGGGAAGTAACAGAGAACCAAGTACAGTTTGTGAAAAAGGCTGCTTTTGCTGACACGGATGATTGTGTTGGCATGGAGAGCTTCAAAATAGGACAAGGGTTAATCGGTCAATGTGCATTAGAAAAGAGAGTGCTATTCTATGATAATATTCCGAGAGACTATCGTTTAATCAAAACGGGATTAGGTGAAATTAGACCACAAAATATTTTATTGATTCCTGTCATTTTTGAAAATGAAGTTATAGCGGTTGTTGAAATAGCAACAATGGCTAAATTCAGTAAGTTACAGCAAGAATTAGTGAGACAGGTTACTGAAACCTTTGGACTAACAGTTAATAGTGTTTTAGGGCGTATGGAAATTGTACGTCTATTGAATGAATCTAGAGCAATGACAGAGGAATTACAGGTCCAATCAGAGGAGCTTCAAACACAATCAGAGGAATTACAAATGCAGACAGAAGAGCTGACTATGATTAATGAGCAGCTTGAGGAACGCACGAAAGAGGCAGAGTCCAAATCAAGAGAGCTAGAGAAAGCGAAGAAGGAATTAGAAGAAAGTGCAGAGCAGCTTATCCTTAACTCTAATTACAAATCCGAATTTTTAGCGAATATGTCACATGAATTAAGAACCCCTTTAAACAGCATATTAATATTATCGGAAATGCTAGCAGAAAATAGCCAACACAATCTAACGGACGAGGAAGCAGAGTTTGCTAAAGTTATTCATTCTTCAGGAGAGGACTTGCTTGCTCTAATCAATGACATATTAGATTTATCTAAAGTGGAGGCCGGGAAGCTTGATATTATTTTTAATGAAGTGAATATGAGCGAAGTACCTGTACAAATTGAACATACCTTTGCACCAGTTGCGAGGAAGAAAAACTTAGCATTCCATATTTCAAAGGCGGATCATGTAGTGGATGTATTCTATACGGATGAGAAGAGATTCCAGCAAATCTTAAAGAATTTATTATCGAATGCCTTTAAATTTACTGAGCAGGGATCTGTCACATTAGACATTAACCAGCTTAAACCACAACAACTAACAAACAATATGCAGGATATAAGTACGGATTGGTTAGAAATTACTGTTTCAGATACAGGAATAGGTATTCCAAAAGACAAACACCAGCTGATTTTTGAATCATTCCAACAAGCAGATGGAGCTACGGTCCGAAAATATGGTGGAACGGGTCTTGGTCTTTCTATTTGTAAGGAATTTGCAAAATTACTTGGTGGATGGATTACATTACAAAGTACTGAAGGACAAGGGAGTAGCTTTACGTTAACGATTCCGAGTCTACCAAATGGAATAGAAGAGGAGCATTGCCAAAAGCTTGCCATGAACGAAGTGGCTGTGACAACGGTGGAAGAGGAACAAATCAAAGAGCAGCCAGTAGCAATGGAAGAAGCCCTTCAACATGAGGTTGAGGTGTTTCAAGGGAAAAATATTTTAATAGTTGATGATGATAACCGTAATATTTATGCGTTGAAAACGGCATTAGAAAAAAGAGGCATGCATATTCTAGTTGCCAAAGATGGGCTAGAATGTTTAGAGGTCTTGCAGGCTAATCCAGATATCGATCTTGTTCTGATGGATATAATGATGCCAAATATGGATGGCTATGAAGCGATGACTATTATTCGTCAGCAAATGAAACGTATCGATTTGCCAATCATTGCATTGACTGCTAAAGCGATGAAAAATGACCGTGATAAATCATTGCAGGCAGGTGCATCTGATTATATTAGTAAGCCATTAAATTTAGATCAATTAATATCAGTTTTAAGAGTATGGTTAGTTTCTAAGGGGAGTTAATGAACATGGAACAACAATTTCAGCCTTTGGAGCAAAATATACAATTAAATAAGCATACAAATTTAGAAATTGATTTGTTACTAGAAGCTATTTATCGTTTATCGGGTTATGATTTTCGGCAATATAATCGTTCATCCATTTCACGCAGAATCTACAATAGGATGGGGATAAATAACATCCCAACGATTTCACGTGTACAAGAAAAGGTCATTCATGATAAAGAATTTTTAGAGCAGATATTAAATGATTTTTCGATAAATGTAACGGAGATGTTCCGCAACCCTAGCTTTTTTAAGGCCTTTCGTGAAACGGTCATCCCTGTTTTACGAGAATATCCTGAAATCCGTATTTGGCATGCAGGGTGTGCAACAGGTGAAGAAGTATATTCAATGGCTATCTTGCTTCAAGAAGAGGGGCTAATAGAGAGATCTGTAATTTATGCAACAGATATGAACGAGCAAGTATTAGAAAAAGCTAAGAAGGGGGCCTTTCCAATTCATAAAATGCAGGCATATACAAAAAACTATATGCTTGCTGGAGGTGCCCATGCTTTTTCAGAATACTATCAAACAGATTATCAATATGCTTACTTTCATCCAACATTATTGAAAAATATTATTTTTGCTCAACATAATTTAGTAACAGATCATTCATTTAATGAATTTCATGTTGTTCTGTGCAGAAATGTTCTTATTTATTTTTCACCTAAGCTTCAGAGCCAGGTACATCAATTATTTTATGAAAGTCTAAGTGACAAAGGTTTTTTATGCTTAGGGGATAAAGAAACATTGCGATTTGAAGAGGTTATTTCAAAGTATAATGAGATTTCTGGAAACGAAAGAATTTATCAAAAAATGTATTAATGAGTAAGAGGCTATCTTTAATGGATAGCCTCTGCTTTTTTATATAGTATTAGTGCTAGCTTGAATCATTAAAACACACATGTCATCAGGCTGATTCTCTTGTTTATCCTTAGGCAAAAGGTTATCGATTAGGCATTGCGAATAATCCCACTTGGAGGATGTTAGCGTTTGCAAATGCTTTTCTGATTCTAATTCACAGGGTCCCATTGCCTCTAACACACCGTCTGTAAATAACACAATTTGAATGTCATGCTCATATTGGATAAATTGCTTTTTCACTTTTATTTCATCAAAGAACCCGACTGCACAGCTACCCTGATCTAATGGAATACATGTTTTTTCATCGATTAGTGCATATCCAGGAGGATGGCCAGCATTTATGTACTCTACTGTTTTTTGCTCTGTATCAATGATTAAATAAATCGCTGTAAAATAATAAAGATTATTCTCTTTCCCATCTTGTAATAGCGTCATATAACGATTCAGTTCTTGGATGACAAGCTCAGGTTCAACCAATTGCTTAACCGCCTCTCTTAGAACAGAGGAGATGAACATACAAACCAACGCTGCAGATATACCGTGACCCATCATATCCAATAATATTATGGCATAACGATGATCGTCTATTTTGTACCAATAATACATATCTCCTGCCAAATTAGAGGATGGTAAATAAGAAACTTCAATACGGATGTCCTTCTCATTTAACGGTGGGCTAAGAAGACTCCTTTGTACATGGGTTGCTAAATCTAGTTCATATTGTATTTTCTTTTCATGCTGTGTGTGCCAGTCTAATTCTGCCTTTAAACGTAAGGCAACACGCATTCTGGCAAGTAGCTCTGTTTTATTAATTGGTTTAGTAATATAATCTACACCACCAATGTCTAGGGCTTCTGCCAGTTTGTTTTTATCCTCGAGTGCTGTAACAAAAATGATTTGAATATCTTTCAATCTCTCATTTTGCTTAATGCGTTTGCAGGCCTCAATACCATCTACTTCCGGCATCATAATATCTAACAAAATTAAATCTACTGAATTTCCTGTCGGATTGGGTGAATCTAATTGTAAATAATCAAATAGCTCATAAGCAGATGAAAGAGAAACACAGTTATCATAACCTGCATTTTTTAGTATTTTCTCAATGACAAATAAATTGACTTGATTGTCATCTACTAGAAGAATGGTCATAGTACTTTCCCCTTACTCTGATTGAATTGTGCAGATTATTTTTCACATATATAAAATACTTTCAACTTTATCATTATACAAAACATCAGAGAATAAAGGTATTTTGGCGATTTGAATGTATGGTTTACTAGGTATATGAAGTAGAAGGGCGTTATATTTTAGCTTTTTTAAATCCTTGGTAGATATCAAATACATTTGCTAAAACAGCAATAATCATACTGACAAGTAGGATTTTATCAATAGTGAAGGCAACTTTAGCTGAGGTTGTTTCTGTAATAGCCGCAATATAAGGTATAGAGGCGCTGTGAATAAAATCTTGGTGTATCGCTATTAAAATAAACACAATTGTTCCTACACTTTGAAGTAGTGCATTAGTGATGGCGATAGGCATTGTCCACTGTCCTGCACGCCATTTTAATAAGGTTAAAGTTAGACTTAGGATAATACATAGTAAGACCATGGGAACAAACGATTGTAAAGTATTTTGATTAAAGATAGGCATAACAAATTTCAAGCTGCCGTTGTCATTCGTTGTATAAATACCTAAAAGACGATAGGCATTCCAGTAAACAAAAGAAAAAATAAGTATTCCTAAAAGGCTAAAAATCGTATCACTTATAGGAATGATTTTATCTTTGGGAATCTTTTTAATTTGTATTAAATCATCAGGTGACCATGGCTTGGTATCTCTCAGAAAAGGGATCGAAAGCTTTTCAGCCCCAGAACGGTCCTTAATGATAAAAATAACCGTAACCCAAAACAAAACGTGAAATAACACAGCAATAATTGCAACAATCATCCCTACAAATGCTGTAATAATGGTTGTGAGAAGTGCTTCTTCTCCAGAATAGAGAACCATCTTCTCTATTATTTGAACAATGATCGTAATAAGAATTGCCCAAGGAATAATTAGCTTGATGGTTCTTGTATATTGTTCAAAATTCTTTGGACCAATTAAAAAGTGGGGAGTATCCTGATAGCGTGCAGCAACTTCTGAAGGGCTTCCAAGCTTCCTAATTACTTCCTTCACCTCAGATTCTGTATATTGCTCTGGCAACATATCCTCAATAGTAGCCTTTAGTTCAACCTTGATTATCTCACGTTTATTTTTATGTAGCCTTTTAGTCACTTCGTGAATATATGAATCAATTAAAGTCATACATTTTCCTCCTTTAATCATTTTCAGTACTCATTAATTGGTCGTGGTAATATATGTTATTATGGGGTATAAAAATTAATATGAAAAATTCGTGAACAACATGCAACAATTTGAAAACGGAGGGGACATGATGAGGGTTGTAGAGAAATTATTAAAAGAGCAAGATTTTGTAGCCTTTGTGAATATCGTTGTAGGAGCGTATCCAGGAAAATTGAATGGAACACAAACAACAAAAGAACAGCTGAAAAAGCTCTTTATGCAAAATCAGAGCAATGATGAATCTCTTCATTATTATGGACTTTGGGAAAATGACAAACTCATTGGTGGTATGCGACTACATGACTTTCAAATGAATCTGTTTTCTAAAATGCTACCAATTGGTGGGGTAGGACTTGTTGCAGTTGATTTATTACATAAAAAAGAGAAGGCTGCAAAAGAATTAATCCAACATTTCTTTAACATCTTTTTAGAAAAAAATATTCATTTTGTGGCCTTGTATCCGTTTAGACCAGATTTTTATAAAAAAATGGGTTTTGGCTATGGACCGAAAATCTATCAATACTTGGTAGAGCCTTCAAACTTCCCGAAAGGACCAACCAAAAAGCACCTTAAATATTTGACAGTTGAAGATCAACAACAGCTAGTAGATTGCTACAACAGGGTAGTAGCAAAAAAACATGGGATGTTTCTTAAAACACAATCGGAACTATCTTTTATTTTTAATAATCCAGATAACTATGTGATTGCAATGGAACAGGAAGGTACAGTTCAGGGCTATATTGCCTTTTCTTTTAATAAACAAAGCGATAGTAATTTTATGCTCAATAATTTGGTCATTAAGGAGTGGATCTATGAAACTCCGGAGGCTTTGCTAGAGCTTAGTACATTTTTAAACAGTCAAGCAGATCAAGTAAACCGAATCGAATGGAATACACAAGAAGAAAATGTCCATTTCTTTTTAGAGGATGTAAGAAATGGCACAAATCATTTAATTCCAAGTGTCTATCACGCAAGTGCTGTGTCAGGAGTTGGTCTAATGTACCGTATCATTAATGTGAAGGGCTTTTTTGAGGAGCTACTAACACGCAATTTTAACGGTGTCACTTTGACATTTAAATTGAATGTTATGGATTCGTTACTGGCAAAAAATAATCAGCAACTTATTGTTGAGGCTGATAACGGTACAATTAAAATGCTAGAAAGTGATAGCTATGATGTTGAAGTAACGATAGATGTAGCTGAGCTTTCATCACTAGTAATGGGCGTAGTAACGGTCCAAGAGCTATTTATGCTGAGTCGAATACAGATTAGTGATAATAAGTATTTACAGGCTTTACAGCAATTCTTCTATGTGTTTGAAAAGCCCACATGTATATCTGCATTTTAAAATGGGCGTGAGGGCTTTTAATCTTTTTTAATGAGAATGGAAGAACGTGTTGGCCTTTCAAGGGGCGTTATATTAATAATAAAGTAGCTTATGATTAGTATGAGGATAATTAATGAATAAATTAACGTATTTAGAGGATGATCATGCTCCACAATAATTAGTCGAATCATTGCTGTGATACCTATATAGATAAAATAGCGAAGTGGAAAATGGTAATCCTCCTTAAAATATTTAATGATCATTGTGATGAATTCGAAATATAAAAAGAAAATAAGAATATTGGCAAGGAATAGTTTATAATCACCATCTTCCTTAGCGAATAGTAATATTTTAAGAAATTCAATTAGCTCCTTAAATAATAAAAAACAGAGAATCAATGCTAATAGTACAAGGCAAACATTGAGAAAGAGCTGTAGAGATTTTGGCACAGCTTTAATGAGCTGTAAATAAGTCGTATTTTTTTGCTTCATCCAATTCCTCCAATCGGTTTTGTAAATACATCATCATATGGTCGAGTAGTAGTGTATTATGATATAAATATAACAATTTGTCGTAAATCTTTTCTTAGTATTTTGTAAAGTTTTGGTATATTTTAATGAAAGAAAGTTTTCAAAATAATTTAGTGGTATGCTAAAATAGATGTGCATGAATATAAAATATAAAAGGGGTTTTTAAAATGGCAAAATCTGCAAAAACTGATGCGAAAATTACACCAGAACGTTTAGAAGAAGCGTTAAATGTTCGTGATCGACTTATTATCGAGCTACTGGTACAAGTACTTGATGAAAAGCTAGTAATTGAGCGTCCTGTATTACGTGAACGTCTAGGGAACCTTGTAGATCTTGCAGATCACGATGCAGAGCTTAAGGAAACAATCCACGCAGTAATTAACAAACTATAATGTAAAAGAGGAATGCTACGGATATGCGTAGCATTCTTTTTTATATAGTATTTTATCATGTAAAGCGTTCTACCAAGTCGTACATGCGCTCTGCCTCTGTATGAAGCTCCATAGAGGAGTGCATGATAGATGTCACTGCTGACTTTTGTTCGTCAATAGAAGCGTTAATTTGTTCGGTAGCTGCGGCAGATTGTGTAGCGACACTTGCTATTTCATTGATGGCGTTCATCACGACTATTCGATTTTCCGCCATGTCATTCATTCCTTTGTCTAAAGAAACAAGGTGCTTTGTAATGCCATGAATGGAGTCTGCTAGGAAAGTAAAGGCTCCCTTTACTTCCGTAATCGACATGGCCTGATTTTGTGACAGTTGGAGCGTGTGTATCATTTTTGAATCTGAATTAGCGGTATCGACCTCAATACGCTGTAATAGGTTTCTAACCCGATTAGTAGCTTCATTCGTATCCTCAGATAAATGACGGACTTCCTCAGCTACGACAGCAAACCCTTTGCCATGTTCACCTGCACGGGCTGCTTCAATACTTGCATTTAGTGCTAAAAGATTTGTTTGTTCAGAAATGGATGTAATTGTTTGTACGACTTGATGAATTTCTTTCATTTGGCTTGTCAAACTTGAGAAAGTTGTTCTTAATTCCTCAATCACTTGCGTAAACTCACTTGAATTTTGAAGTAATACATCGACTTTTTGTCTACCGTTTTCTTGTGATTGATTAATGATATTCATATTTTCTGTAATCTCACTATATTTATCTGTAGCATTTGAGATAAGTGAGGACAGTGTTTCTACTTTACTAATGGCCATTTCTGCTTCCTCAGCTTGTACTACAGCTCCCTTAGATATATCATTGATGGCTTGATGAATTTCATCAGCAGAAGCAGTCGTCTCCTCAGTAATAGCACTCAGCATTTCTGAAGAAACGCGCATTTGGGACGCACTATCCTTTGTATTGTTGACCATTTCGTGTAAGCTATGTTTCATATTATTCACGTTACTAGCTAGTATACCTAGTTCATCTTCTGTAGTAACAGGTATGTCATCACCAGTTAGCTTGCCTTTAGCAATATCAGATGTAATGACCATAATTTTTCGTATATAGGTTGTCATTTGTCCAGAGAAGAACCAGAAGAGTGATACACCAATAATCGTTGCAAGGATGGTCATGCCTAGTGTGTAGTATAAAACGTTATTCGTACCTGCATTAAAGTCCATTTCGTATGTACCAGCTGCTATAATCCAGCCCCAATGCTTGTCCTTTTCTACATACGTTATCTTAGGCGCAACGATTTCAGGATTTGAAGGAAGGGCCCAATCATAACGTACATATCCTCCTCCAGCATTTGCTGCTTCAATCATTTCTCGTACAAAATAGCGCCCATCCTCTGTTTGTAAATCTGAAATATTTTGTCCTTCTAGGGATGGATGAGTTTCAACCATACCACTATCTTGGAAAGCATAGAAATAAAAATTATCTCCATATTTAACAGGATTATCAATGGATCTTTTGTTATCTTCAATTTTATTACCAACGATCTGTGTTCTAGCACTTTCCTGAGCTTCTTCTAGCGTTAATTTCCCATTTTGAACTTGAGTATCTAACTGTGCAATTAGTTCAAGTATGCCAAGTGTGCCATTTTTAAGACTATCTCGACCTACCTGATCGAGTTCTCCTTTCACCACCATATAATTGACGGTTCCAACTAGTCCTGTTGATAGTAGAATAACTATAATAGCAAGACTAACAAGTTTATTACGTACTGACTTCATAAGATACAACCCCCGTTCCTTCATTCCTTCAATATAGTTTTATTATAATATATAATTTTTTAATAAAATAGAAAATTCTGAAAATAAATACGGTATTTTAAGTGAAATAGGTCCAAAAAAATCACCCCAATCAAGAGTAAAAAACAGCTCTTAATTGGGGTGATGTTGAAGCTTAATATAGCAGGTTTACATCGATTAATACACTTTATCTCCATTGAAAATAGAGTTCTTTACGATTACATAATCAACATTGCGAATAGCCTCTAGCTTTGTGCCACCAGCATATGAAATAGATGACTGTAAATCTTGTTGCATCTCGATTAATGTATCTTTGATGCTACCTTTATGTTCAACGTACATTTTCTTACCTTCGACGTTTTTACGTTCACCTTTTTGGAATTCAGAAGCAGAGCCGAAGTATTCCTTCACTGTTCTACCCTCGATTTCGATTGTTTCACCAGGTGACTCTTCATGACCAGCGAATAATGAACCGATCATTACCATTGAAGCACCAAAACGTACAGATTTAGCGATATCTCCATGTGTACGAATGCCACCATCAGCAATAATTGGTTTTGTAGCAGCCTTTGCACACCAACGTAGTGCAGCTAGTTGCCAGCCGCCAGTACCAAAACCTGTTTTGATTTTAGTAATACATACTTTACCTGGTCCAATCCCAACTTTTGTTGCATCTGCACCAGCATTTTCAAGCTCGCGCACCGCTTCAGGTGTTCCTACATTACCTGCGATGACAAAGCTTTTTGGTAAATGCTTTTTAATATGCTGAATCATACGAATAACAGCATTTGAATGACCATGTGCAATATCAATTGTAATAAAATCAGGTACCAAATTAGCAGCTGCTAATTCTTCAATAAATGTATATTCCTCTTCTTTTACACCAACGCTAATAGAAGCAATTAAGCCATTTCCTTGCATTTCTAGAATAAAGTTTCGACGAGTTTCTGGTTGGAAACGGTGCATGATGTAAAAGTAACCGTTTTCAGCAAGTTTCTTTGCAAGATTTTCATCGATAATTGTTTGCATATTTGCAGGTACTACTGGAAGTTTAAAAGTGTGACCACCTAAAGTAACAGAAGTATCACATTCTGAACGACTTTCTACAATACATTTTGCGGGAATTAGTTGAATATCCTCATAGTCAAATACGTTATCCATTATATACACTCCTAAAATACGAATATTTTTTAAGATTTAATTTAAATTGTTCGCCATTTGGTAATTTACATGATTTTTGAGTAAATGTCAAAGCTTTTGTGAAAATAAATAAAAAATTTAAAAAGAAAGGAGCCAACTTACTTTGAAGATGAAATATTCTAGTTATAATTTGTGTTATGTTTTGTAATCCATGTACAATAGAATTGTTTCAAAAAATGACAAAGGAGTGTTGAAAATGGCAGTAGAGGTTTATTTGAATTTTAATGGAAATTGTCGAGAGGCAGTTGCGTTTTACGAAGACGTTTTTAATACGGACAAGGCTGAAATTATGACGTTTGGAGAGACACCACAAAATCCAGACTATCCATTACCAGAAGAAGCAAAAGATCTTGTCATGCATACACGACTTATTGTATTCGGTAGTAGAATTATGTTCTCAGATACATTTCCAGGCATGCCATTTTCCACAGGGAATAATGTCACATTAGCTGTTGTATCCGATGATGAAGAGCAAATGCGTCAAGCATTTGATAAGCTTAAAGAAGGTGGTAACGTGAGAATGGAGCTTCAAGAAACATTTTGGAGCAAATGTTACGGCTCACTTACAGACAAATTTGGCGTTGAATGGCAATTTAGCCATGAGGTAAATGAATAATTAAATAACAAGATAAAAGCACGATGATAGGGCTAAACCAAGTATCATCGTGCTTTCTTATTTAGTAATTAAAACGATCTACATAGCCTTGTAATTCATCTGCCATATCAAGCAATGTTTTAGCAGAAGAGGCGATTTCCTGCATGGAAGATAATGTTTGTTCCGTTGAAGCGGCAACCTCTTCAGATGCAGCTGCGTTTAGTTTTGCATGATCTGACAGTTCAATAGCAGTAGCGGATACCTCCTCTACAACGGCAGACATTTCTTGTGCTGAAGCTGATATATCCTCCATTTTAGGAGCAATTTCTCGAAGACTTCCAACGATACTTGTAAATTTCTTTTTCGTATCCTCGGATAGCTGTAAACCTTCTTGAACGTCTGCAGAAGCTTTCGTCATCGTTTGTACAGATTTAGCAGTATCTTGTTGTATGCCAGTAATCAGAGTAGAAATTTGCTCTGCTGATTGATGAGATTGCTCCGCTAATTTACGTACTTCATCTGCTACAACTGCAAAGCCTTTACCGTGTTCACCTGCTCGTGCTGCTTCAATAGCAGCATTAAGAGCAAGAAGGTTTGTTTGGTCTGAAATAGCGCTAATAATTTCTATAATGGAGCCAATTTCTTTTGTACGATCAAATAGGGATTTAATCATCGTATCGGATTGAGCCACAGAATCATGAATGGATACCATTTGATTAACAGTGTGCTCAACAGATTGACTACCTTCTTCCGCTAATTGGATGGCCTGGCTGGATAGGTCTGAAACTTGTAGGGCACTATCTGCTACCTCTACAACACCTTTTGCAATTTCCTCAATAGAAACAGCATTTTGATCGATTCCTGTTGTTTGTTTTTCCGTACTAATCGCTACCTGTTGCATAGCCTCTGTCACTTGCTCAGATGCAGCGATATTTTGCTCAGCATTCGCTGAAAGACCTTGTGCCGAGGTTTGAACATGTTGTGAGCTTTGATCAACATTGCGGATCAGTCTTTTTAAGCTAACTTTCATTGAGACAAATGCTTCAGCAAGCTGTCCTATTTCATCTTTGGTATGAATATCAATATACTCTGTCAAATCACCTTCACTAATTTTAAGAGCACTTTGCTGTAGTTGTTTAATTGGGTTAACAATAGATTTAATCATTGAGAGCATAAAGATAATACCAACAATAATAGAAATACCAATAATAAGTAATGTAATAGTAAAGGTTGAGGTAGCAGCGTTAGTAGCCTCTGCAATGAACATTGTACCAATTATCTTCCAGCCTGTGATTTCATTTGTTTCAAAGCGTAAATGACGGTCACCTTCAGTAATAATACCTTCCTGCTTTTCGTAAACTTTTGAAACATAATCTTCTGTTGCCTCTGTGCCGCTTTCCTTATCTTTTTGAGCAATATATAACTTATTATTATCTAACAGAGAGGCAAAGCCCGTTTCTCCGATACGTGTTTGATCTGTCAGTGCACTTAGAAGAGAGATATTTAAATCTAAGGCAATTACGCCAGAATCATCAGGAAGAGCTTGCATAACTGTTACAACGATGTTATTTGTTGATTTTGAGATATATGGAGAAGTGATGGATACATGCCCTTTATTATCCATGGCTTCTATATACCAAGGACGTTTACGAGGATCATAATCACTTGCATAGTCATGGACAGGTTCATCAATGATTCGCCCATCAGCAGTCCCTATATATACTAGCTCCACTTCTGGGTGTGTATTTACATATTCCTGAAAAAGACCTTTTAATTCAGCTTTTTTATCATCTTGTAAATAAGACTGATTTATTTTCTTGGCAAAATATTCGATATCATGAACTCTAGGAGCAATTGTATTGGTAATATTACTATTAAGCATACGCACACTTTCCTTGGCGCTTGCTTGCTGCTCTTCGAGTATTTGATTTTTGGTACTTTTAAAGGAGGTATACCCGATTAAAAGTGCGGGAATGAGAAGTATGACTAAAAATGCAAAGATGAGTTTCTTTCTTAAACTAATTCGTTTCATATAGTATTCCTCCTTAAACGACATTATTGAAGTGTAATAGAATTAACTACGAGATGGGTTATATTACACTAGTAGACTCCGAAGTCGTTCAAATGTTTAATCTGATTCTAAGAGGAAAATGAATAATAATCAACACAATTTTCTGAAAAATCTGGAAAATAAAGTTATGCAACGCTATTATTTGTAGAAAAATATCTTATTTTGTAATTTCCTATCTTTTTGGAATAGAAAAAATCTGAGTTCAATACCATCGTGAACTCAGATCTAGCAGTTAAATAATTAATATTTAAAACGATTAACATAACCCTGCAATTCATCCGCCATATCAAGTAGGGTTTTGGCAGACGAAGCCATATCTTGCATAGAAGATAAAGTTTGTTCCGTGGAAGCAGCAACTTCTTCTGTAGCAGCAGCATTTAATTTTGCGTGATCGGAAAGTTCAATAGCAGTCGCTGAAACTTCTTCTACAACGGCAGACATTTCTTGAGCAGATGCTGAAATATCCTCCATTTTCGGCGCGATGTTTCGAAGACTTTCGATAATGCTCGCGAATTTTCTACTTGTTTCTTCTGTCAATTGTAAGCCCTCTTGAACATCTGTCGACGCTTTGACCATTGTCTCTACAGATTTTGCCGTATCTTGCTGAATAGTAGTTATAAGCGCAGAAATTTGCTCTGCTGATTGATGAGATTGCTCTGCTAATTTGCGTACTTCATCTGCCACTACCGCGAAGCCTTTGCCATGTTCTCCTGCTCTAGCAGCTTCTATAGCTGCATTAAGCGCTAGTAAATTCGTTTGATCTGATATAGCACTAATCATTTCTAAAATGGACCCAATTTCTTTCGTGCGATCATACAGTGCTTTAATCATTGTATCTGATTGCGTTACAGAATTATGGATAGAATTCATTTGCTGTACCGTTTGTTTGACAGATTGTCCACCTTCATCTGCCAATTGGATAGCATGACTAGATAGGTCAGAAACCTGCATGGAACTGTCTGCCACTTCAACAACGCCCTTAGCAATTTCTTCAACTGAAATGGCATTCTGATCAATACCTGTTGTTTGTTTTTCTGTACTAATTGCCATTTGGTGCATGGCATCGGCAACTTGCTCTGAGGCAGCGATGTTTTGTTCTGCATTAGCAGATAAATTTTGAGCGGCTGTTTGGACATGTTGTGAGCTTTGATCAACATTTCGAATTAATTTTTTTAAGCTCACCTTCATAGAGATAAAGGCTTCTCCAAGCTGACCTATTTCATCTTTAGAATGGATTTCAATAAACTCCGTTAAATTACCGTCACTAATTTTTAATGCGCTTTGCTTCAATTGATTAATTGGGTTAACAATAGACTTTATCATAAAGAGCATGAAAATAACGCCAACGAGAATGGAAACAATAATGATAATTAAATTTATATTCAATGTGGATGCTGCAGCTTTTGCAGCTTCCGCAGTAAACATTGTACCAATTACCTTCCAACCCGTTAACTCATTCGTAACAAATTGTAAGTGACGGTCTTTTTCAATGATAGTACCGCTTTCCTGCTCATAAATTTTTGTTATGTAGCTTTCCGTTGCCTCTGTACCACTTTCTTTATCTGGCTGAGCAATGTAAATTTTATTGTTATCTAAAAGAGAAGCGAAGCCCGTTTCTCCAATACGAATATTATTCGTAATGTCACTTAATGTAGAAATATTTAGATCTAATCCTAATACGCCAGAACCATCCGGTAATGCCTGAGTAATTGTAATGACAATGTCACCTGTAGATTGTGTAACATATGGTGCAGTAATTGAGGTCTTCCCATTATTAGCTAAAGCCTGCTTATACCAAGGTCTTGTCCGAGGGTCGAAGCCATCAGGATACTCTTGAACAGGCTGATCAAACAGTTTGCCTTCAGCAGTTCCAATATATATCAGATCTACTTCAGGGTGCATGTTGACATATTCACTTAATAATGACTTCAGTTCTAAAATGCTCTCATCTTGAAAGTAAGTTTCACTAAATTTCTGTGAAAAATATTGTACATCTTTCAATTTAGGTTCAATCATGTTTGTAATATTGGAATTTAGAATGCGTACACTTTCAGTCGCACTTGCGCGTTGCTCCTCTGAAATTTGCTGTTCAGCACTTTGGTAAGATACTATTCCAATCAAGAGTGTTGGGATGAGAAGCATGGCTAAAAACGAAAAAATAAGCTTTTTTCTTAAACTTAGTTGTTTCAATTGTATTATCCTCACATAATATTTTATTCTATACTTTTCCCTTAAAGGTAAATAATACTCATTCTATCAGAAATAAAATAAAAGTTAAGTACTTTGAATTAATTATTTCTTAGTAATGTATATCATTATCAATTGTTTGAAATTTCCCTAAATTGATGGCGTTAGAAGCTATATAAAGCTGCTTTTTGATGTATACTAATGCTCAAAAGAGGAGGGAATGAAGTCATGATTCATCAAATAGGACAAGTAATGTTATATGTTAATGATCAAGATGCAATTGTTAAGTTTTGGACAGAAAAAGTGGGGTTTGTGGTTATTTCTGAACAGGAAGAGGCAGGCATGCGCTGGATTGAAATTGCACCAACTAAGGAAGCTCAAACATCCTTTGTGCTTCATAACAAAGAAATTATTGCTAAAATGCAACCTGATCTAAATTTAGGAACACCTTCTATTATGTTTTACGCTGATAAAATTGAAGAGATGTACCAAGATTTTCAGGCAAAGGGCGTAAAAGTAGGAGATCTAGTCATGATGCCAATGGGTAGGGTTTTTAACTTTGCTGACCCTGAAAATAACTACTTTGCCTTGGTTGAAAAGAAAAAATAAATAACGGAATCTGCTTGTTTTTTGTTAGAGTTAAGTAAAAATGAGCAGATTCCTGTTTTAGATTATTTAATAGCTAGATTTGTCGTCTATGATAAATCCTCACCAAAAATACCAACCGTTTGTCGATCTATTACAAATTCATGGCCATTCCATTTTAAAATATTTTCTACATAGCCTAATCCATCAGCATGATATCTACCTGCAATTTCTTGATATCCTAAAATTTCATACGTTCCATCTCGGTCGTAATCAACAGGATATAGTCCTCCAAAAGGATCTACCCAGCCTTCAATCGGTTGCTTTAAGGTGCCATCTGGATTATAAATTTCAGCTAAGTAGTCGGTTCCTTTATACTGTAAATCAATTGTGTATTTAATAGCAGGATTAAAACTCTGAACAACAGCCTTATAATGATCTACATAATTGACCTTATATTTAAGTTTATTATTAAAAGATTCTGCATCAAAGATGGAACGAACTTGATTGTTGATGGAGGAAAAAATCTCACCATTTACAATTCCGCCGCTACCTCCTGTATCAGACACAACCAGAATATCCTCAATATGATTACCAGTAAAATCGCCCAAGAAAATAGTCGGATTATAGCCCATATTTTGTTTCAATGGAATTTGCTCCATTTGTCTTGTTTGACCATAAAAAATAGACAGTGTTAGATTTCTCCAGAAAGGACTATCAGGCTGTTTAGTGCCCATTAAAAAAATGGTTTCAAAAAAACCATCCCCGTTAATATCTCCAAACTTAGTTTGAATAACTTGTGGAGCCGAATGGGTTATGATTCCACCGTTTAGTGGCGAATTTAAATTATTGGTCATATATGCACCTCTTTCATTAGTCTTAGCATATGTTGTAAGAAAAGCTTGGTGCATAAATTAAAGGTAAAAGTTGAAACTTTGTAATACATATTAAACTTACAAAAAAACTTGAATTTCACCCATTGACATTTTCTAATGCGAAAAGTATTATAAGTGTCAACGAATCAGAAAATTCAGTACCAAATAGTATCTCACTACATTCATGTAGCAAGAGATTTTTTTTCATTATCAATCCTTAGTAAATTTATACGATTTATATATATTGGGAAGAAGGAGATTCATTTGAAGAATTTATTTGTAAAAACAGAGCGACAACGATATTGGCTAGATCAACTAGCTGCTATAGCAGAGCCAATCAAGGCAGAGGCTGTTGAGGTAGATGAGCAATCTCGTTTTCCGTTCGAAGCTCATCGATTACTTTTACAAATTGGCTATCCTCAACTTACTTTACCGAAACAATATGGCGGAGAAGGGTTATCTGTTTATGATATGGTGCTTGTACAAGAGACGCTAGCAAGCTATGACGAAAATGCCTCTCTTTCCCTTGGATGGACATTAGGTGTTGTTGGTGAAATTTATGAAACTAAACTATGGACTGATGATCTACTAATAGCTTTTTCTGAAGAAATAAAGAGAGGGGCCATGATTAATAGAGCTGTTAGTGAGGCGGCAACAGGTAGCCCAACGCGAGGAGGGCGGCCAGGGACAAATGCCATTTCTACTAAAGGTGGCTGGCTAATAAATGGGCGTAAGATTTTTACGACTGCATCTCCGGTGCTCGATTATTTCCTTACCTCCGCTTGGATTGAAGAAAAGCAGCAAGTTGGCTTCTTCCTCATTCATAAGGATGCAGCAGGTTTATCCATTGAGGAGAATTGGGAGATGTCTGCAATGCGAGGCACAAGCAGCCACGATCTTGTGTTAAAGGATGTGCTTGTTGCAACAGAGCATTTAGTAGAGTTACCAAGTCATCCGAGTGGTGGCAAAATAAATGGCTGGATACTCCATATCCCAGCAACTTACTTAGGCATTGCACAAGCAGCTCGTGATTATGCTATTCATTTTGCTAATCACCATCAACCGAATAGCCTGAATGCGCCAATTAGTACGTTGCCAAACGTACAACAGCTTTTAGGGGATATTGAATTAAAGCTCCACCAAGCACGTTTTGTCTTATACGGAGTGGCTGAGGCTTACGATGATCCTGCTAGACGTGGACTAATAACAAATGAAATGGCTGTTGCTAAACACACAGTAACAAACATGGCAATAGATATAGTCGATAAAGCGATGCGTGTAGTGGGGGCAAAAAGCTTACAACTATCCAATCCATTACAGCGTTATTACCGCAATGTTCGTGCAGGGCTTCATAATCCACCGATGGATGATATGACGATTATTAAATTAGCGACTGCCGCTATTGAACAGCAGAAATTATATGAAAATCAATCATTAAATCACGTGAAAAATAAGGAGAAATGACATATGAAGAAGAATAAGATTTTTCAATTTGCTGCAATTGGTTTGGCATCTATAGCATTATTAGCAGGTTGTAATTCAGGAGAATCAGCAGATAAAGACTCAGGTGATGGTGAAAAGGTACGTACAGTAAAAGTAGCCTACGATCAAGCCTCAAAGCCTATTAGTTACATCGACGATAATGGAAATCCAACTGGTTATGATGTAGAAGTAATGAAATTAGTAGATGAATTGCTACCTGACTATCAATTTGAGTATGTAGGTACAACAAGTGATGATTTATTAATTGGTGTGGAGCAAGGGAAATATCAAGTAGGGGTTAAAAACGCATTCTTTACTCAGGAACGAACAGAGAAATTTATTTTCCCAAAGGAATTCCTAGGTTTAAGTAGTGCAGGTTTAGTTTTGCGTAAAGAGGATGAAGGCGTGAAAACATTAGCGGATTTTGCCAAAAAGGGCTATTCTTTAGCACCGATTGCTGCAAATAATGCTCAATATACAATTATCGATGAGTACAATACGGCAAATCCAGATAATAAAGTAAAACTTGAGGCCGGTGATGCCTTTACTGTCGATGTAGTGCAGTGGGTAAATGAAGGCCGTGTTGATGGTGGTGTCATGATAGAAGGCCCATTTAAACAACAAGTACTTGCAGAAGATGGCCCATATTATAACCTAAAAGATGACGTTGTCTATAACGAATTTGCTGTTATAAAAACATGGCCACTGTTCAATAAAAAAGAGCAGGAATTTGCTGACGCTTATGATAAAGCAATAGCACAGGTTAAAGAACAAAAGAAAACAAATGAATTAAGTACAAAATTCTATGGCCGTGATTTATTTGAAGTACTGGAAAACGTAAATCGTTAGTTTAAAACGGAACGAATAGTAAGGCTGTTGAGTCAGTAATGCTCAGCAGTCTTTATTCATAAAAACAAAAGTTGGTGAGGAAATGGATAAATATTTTGACGCAACCTACATTTGGAACGCAATCCCAGTGTTATTGCCATTTTTAAAAATCACGTTCTTAGTTGCAGGGTCCTCCATTATCTTAGGTACCCTATTCGGCTTATTGCTGGCGGCTGCTAAGCTATCTTCAGTCAAGTGGCTAACTAAATTCGCCAATCTGTATACAACGATTATGCGTTGTACACCCTCCATTGTTTTGTTATTTCTTGTCTACTATGGTGTCCCAGCATTAGCGGAAAATGTTGGTCTTAATCTCCATTCAATTGAAACGGCCATATTTGTTGTCGTAACATTCACCTTACAATTCACGGCAATAATGTCTGAGGTGATACGGTCTGCCTACTTAGCCATTCCAAAAGGGCAGTTTGAAGCAGCCGTTAGTGTCGGGTTAACACCATTCCAAGCCTACCGTCGAATTATTTTTCCGCAGGCGCTGGTCGTCGCTTTACCGAACTTTGGCAATGGCATGATTGCTTTATTACAGGAAGGTGCACTCGCTTATACAATTGGTCTAATTGATATTGTAGGTAAGGCAAATCTAATTATTGCAAGTAACATCAATGCTCATGCCTTAGAAATTTATATTGCATTGGCTATTATCTATTGGGTGTTATCTATTATTATAGAGAAAATATTTACTATATTAGAAAAGGTATTTGGTAAGGGTAAGAAGACCCTAGAAACAACTTAAGGAGGCGTGAGGGTGAATTATCAATTTTTACTTGAAACATTTTTCGTAGCTTTGTCTGGTGTTCCTATAGCGCTCCTAGTCACAGTTGTTGCTTTGGTAATAGCTTTGCCACTGGGGTTTTTATTAGCACTAACTAGGATCAATAAAATTCCAGTTATTCATCACCTAGCGAAGATTTATGTTTCTTTTGTTCGAGGAACGCCGATTATTATACAAATTTTTATTATCTATAGCAGTATACCTTTAATGTTAAAAATTATTTTTGAAAAATATCATATTGCGTATGATATTTATAAAATCAATCCAATTTGGTATGCGTTTATTGTATTTGCATTCAGCTCAACAGCCATTTTGATTGAGGTCTTTCGATCGGCGTTAAGTACCATTGAAAAGGGGCAACTAGAGGCTGCACACTCAGTAGGTTTGTCAACATTCCAAGCATATACTCGCATCATCATTCCACAGGCATTAGTAGTGGCATTGCCGAATATTTGCACAGCTACAGTTAATCTTATTAAAGCTACATCGCTAGGCTACGCAATGTCGCTTCCTGAAATTACACTGAAGGCAAAAGTAGCGGCAAACGTTGGCTACAATTATGTAGAGGCCTATTTGGATATCTTTATTGTGTACTTAATTTTATGTAGTACGGTTGAATACTTGTTTAAGCGTTATGAGAAATATTTAAGCAAATACAAAATGGCAAATGTCTAAGGGGTGAATTAGCATGTTAGAAATTAAAAATATTCATAAATCATTTGGTGGCAATGAAATCTTAAAGGGTGTTGATTTAGCCATTGATAAAGGGGACGTTGTTGTTATTTTAGGTCCCAGTGGTTCAGGAAAAACAACATTATTGCGTTGTATCAATTTTTTAGAGAAGGCTGATCAAGGCCATGCGACATTTGGAGATATTCAGGTTGATTTTCAACATGTAAAGAAAAAAGACGTGCATGCAATTCGCCAGCGTGTCGCATTTGTCTTTCAAAACTATAATCTATTCACTAATAAAACAGCATTAGAAAATGTAACGGAAGGATTAATCATTGGACGTAAAATTCCTAAAGCACAAGCTGTGGAAATTGGTAAAAAGGCACTTGATAAAGTAGGTTTATCAGACAAATATGATGCCTATCCAAGTCAGTTGTCAGGAGGTCAACAGCAACGTGTTGGTATTGCACGAGCAGTAGCTTTGAATCCTGATATTATTTTATTTGATGAACCAACGTCCGCACTTGACCCTGAATTGGTAGGTGAGGTTCTACAGGTCATGAAAAATATTGCTGCGGAGGGTACAACAATGCTTGTAGTAACACACGAAATGGGCTTTGCCAAAGATGTTGCCAATCGCGTAATTTTCATGGATGGAGGAGTGGTTGTAGAGGAAGGTAGCCCTCATGATATTTTCGTCAGCCCAAAAGAGGAGCGAACGAAGAAATTTTTAAAACGTGTTATTCCAGAAGACTATACGTTCTATATATAAAACAGCAAGAGAACAGGAGAATCTGTTATTTACAGATTCTCCTGTTACCTATTATTGAAGGAAATACGTTAATTTGTTGATCGAGTAAATGTGAAGCTCATGCATAGCTCTTGTACACGCCGTATAGAAATAGTACCTCTCGCTTTCTCTTGAGTAATTAGCGGCAGATGCATTATAGATGATTACCGCATCAAATTCGATCCCTTTCGCCATGTAAGCTGGAAGTAATAAAATACCCTTCTTAAACTGCTTTGAATTATGGTTGATTAATTGAATATCTACTCGATTGTTTAATTGCTTATAAACGGCAGAGCATTCGGCTGCGGTTTTACAGATGACAGCAATTGTTTCGAATTCAATAGATAAATGGTCGATATTTTGAATAATTTGATCCATTAATTCCAATTCATTTGGCACAATAGTAATCGATGGTTCAGGGCCATTTCGGTTAAATGCTTCTACTTCACTACCATCATTCAATATTTTGGCAGTGAGTTGTATGATTTGCTTTGTCGAACGATAGCTTTTGGTTAATATCATTTTTTCTGCCTGCTCACCATATAATTGAGTGTCGAGTAGAGAAGGATTATTAAAGGTATGTGGATGAATCGTTTGGTGGCCATCACCTAAAATGGTCATACGTGCTTTTGGGAATAACTGCTGTAATACAGTAAGTTGAAATGGCGAATAATCCTGTGCTTCATCTATTAACACATGACGGATCATCCTATTGGTCTGTTGTCCTTCAATTTTGTCCTGTAAATATAAAAATGGTGCAGTATCCTCATAGGCAATCAAACGCTTTGCTAAATTAGGGAGTGTTTGTAGACAAATGTCCTCCCAATTGTCTGGCATAAGGTGTTGTAAATCCCTGTTAATAGAACTATTCAAATCAAAGAGCTGTCGATATGTACCCAACATATGGACAAACTTTAACTTGTTAACAGAGTTACGTAATGGTTTAAAGTGTTTTTTGACAATTTGTCTCGCTAATTTATAGCGTTCTTGATCAAAATCGTCAAATGAGTTTTCAGTATAGCGACCCTCATATAAAAGTTCACTATAAGATTTGGAGTAATCTTCTTTATCTAATAGCTCAGTAGCTTCTTCTACCCATTCCTTTGTACGCTCAGCCTTTTCCAATTTCGTTAGTTGCTGCAATAACCATTCTTTTACTAATTGTAGGCGATCTGGTATCAACATAGTAGAAGGGAAAGAATAGAAGTATTCGGTAATTTCCTGTGCAGTAATAATTCGTTCTCCACGAAAAACGATATTTTTAAATAACAAGCCTTTATCGGATAAATAACTCGCATATTGATCGATTAAATGTTTATAAGCGAGACTCGCTTTAAATGAAATGATGCTTAATTTTGTTTGATACTGGGCATCATCCTTTTCTGTTAACAGTTCTTCAAGCTGCTCATAAGGATACTCTAATTGAAACTGTTTACCTAATCGTTTTTCAGCATATTCTATAAACGTTAACTGCTGCATATTGTCTTCCCCTAAATCAGGTAAGACAGAATGAACATATTGATTAAAAAGTTGGTTAGGTGTAATTAGCAGAATTTGATCGGCAGTCATTTCATCACGATAACGATAAAGTAGATAAGCTACCCGCTGTAAGGCTACAGCTGTTTTGCCACTACCTGCCACACCTTCAACAATAAGATAGCGTGAATTTACATGGCGAATAATTTTATTTTGCTCTGCTTGGATTGTCGCAACAATACTACGAATATGCTCATTTGCATTTTGCGCAAGGATATCGAGCAGTAGGTCATCACCAATTGTAAGGCCCGTATTAAACATGGATTGTAGTTGACCATTTTTAATAATAAATTGCCGTTTTAACAGCATTTCTCCATGAATTTCTTCACCTAGTGTTTCGTAGGATGCATCACCAGGTGTGTAATCATAATACATACTTGATATAGGCGCTCGCCAATCAAAAATGATGATATTTTCATCCTGTTCATCCAATAATGTGGCTACACCAATATAAATTTTTAAAGGGTCTTGTTGACCATCTTGTACAAAGTCAATACGAGCAAAATAGGGTGACTGTTGTAAACGTTCATATACCTTTACATTACGAATTGCACGTTCCTGTGCTAGCTCTGAGTCAGATAAAAGCTCTGCCTGCTGCTTAATTGCAAAAAAGGTTTCGTCTACATCCTCAGCGGTATCTAGATTGACTCTCACATCATTCCAAAAGGATTTCTTTAAGGCAACAGCATTTTCTTTAAAACCTTTTTCTTTATGCTCTAACTCTTTTATTTTATGAACAATAATGTTTAAAGAATCCTCAAGATGATGCTTTTCTTCTAGCCATTCTTTTTGATTTTCCAACGTTTACTCACATTCCTCTCCATAGTTATTTGCTTCCTTTGACAGTAACCCTCACCTCAATAGATGGTGAGAAGAACGTAATTGTGATGCTTTTTTAACTGTTTGTCCAACCACAAATTTGAATATAGTGAAAGTATCCAAATGCACATGATATGGGGGGATTGAAGCAGGAAATTTATCATACATCTACTTCGGAAAGAAGTATAGTCTAGAAATTATTGTAAATTTATGATACAATAAATGTGTAAGGTAATAAGATATTGATAAACAGAGACAGCTCTACAAAAAGGTGGAGCCGTCTTTTTTATATGTAATATTGCTTCATATTATGACTGATTATCATAAATTGTTATTAAAAATAATGGATGAAATGCTATTGAGACACTAAAGAATGTGGCATGCCATACGATAAAGAAACTTGAAGGGAGGTGAAAAGAATGAAGGTAATCTTTACAGTGGGGTTGCCTGGTAGTGGGAAAAGTACATTTGTGAAACAGTTAGCTAAAAATGAAAATGCAATTGTCCTATCAAGCGACGCTATACGTCAGGAGTTATTTGGGGATTCAACGAAGCAAAAATCACGTATAGTCTTTCGTACATTATATGAACGTCTTAATGACTTAGTGGCAAAAGGGTTTTCTGTCATTGTGGATGCAACCAATATTGAACGAGAGCGCAGGATGTTTGCACTTCGTAAAATACCAAGTAATGTGCAGAAGGTATGTTATTACTTTGATACACCTTATTCAATCTGTGTAGCTAGAAACCAGCAAAGGAAAAGACATGTACCATTAATCGTGATGGAAAAAATGAGAAAGCATTTAGAGTTCCCGACAGTAGGAGAAGGGTTTAATGAATTGCATATTATTCATGAATCAAGTCCCTATGATCTTTCTCGACAACAATTTGTTTCACTCATACAAGGCCACCCCACCTATGAGGAGCTTTTTCAAACACTTCAAGCAGTCCCACTTTTCAAAGAAATTTATCAATTCGATCAAGAAAACCCATTCCATCAATTTTTACTATGTCAGCATACGTATTTTGTGTACGCGTATATCAATGAGTACTACTTAGAAAGCGATAAACTAGCTCTACAAATAGCTGCATTATTTCATGATGTCGGTAAACCAGCTTGTAAAAAATATAAACCTTTGCAACAGCGTTATGGTTATTTTGGGCATGAAAATGTCTCTGCTCAACTGGTTTGCCATTTTCTGTTAGAGTTGGGCTTTGAAAAGGAATTTGTATTAAAGGTTGTTCATTTAGTGCAATTTCATATGTTAATCCAGTATGGGGGAGATAGAGGTGGAAGCCAAATTTATCATTTATTAGATGGTGATTTATTAACAAGGCTTTATTTTTTCCGTGAGGCAGATCAATTTGCCAAGTAAACTTTAGGAAAGGAAGGTGAAAATATGACGAAATTAATGAAATACCCAAGAAGTTTTCATTTACCATGGAGCAGGGGTTATACCGATGATGATAAAGTTGCTAGAAATGTGAATCATTTTATTGGAAAGGAGGTTGTTGTCACTGAAAAGTTAGATGGAGAAGGGACAACACTTTACAGAGACTATATGCATGCTAGAAGTATTCATTCAGCCAACCATCCTTCTAGACATTGGGTAAAAACATTTCACGCGAATTTTGCGTATCGGATTCCAAAGGACTGGCGCTTATGTGGTGAAAATGTTTATGCCAAGCATTCTATTTATTATCAAGGATTAACAAGCTATTTCTATTTGTTTAGCATTTGGAATGAAGAAAATATTTGTTTGAGCTGGGATGAAACCGTGGCCTTTGCAGCAGAGTTAGGGATAGAAACAGTGCCCGTTTTATACCGAGGGATTTTTGACGAAGAACAGATAAAACGTACATTCACTGGAAAATCATTCTTTGAAGGGGAACAAGAGGGGTATGTCATTAGAAATACTAGCTCATTCCATTACGAAGATTTCCGCTATAATTTAGGGAAATTTGTGAGACCGCAACATGTTCAAACAAGTGAGCATTGGCTACAAGAAGAAATTATTCCAAATAAATTAAAATCCTAACCAATTAAGAAGAGAAGGGACTGAGCACAATGTAATACTATAGCAAGCATTCAATAATCATCTATTACGAGGTAGGTGCAAGGAGTGCATATCCCTTTCCAATGGGAGTACGGGTTCGATTCCTGTTATCCTCGCCATAAAAAAATGAACTCTCTTCATTAGGACGAGAGTTCATTTTTGTTTGTTTATTTAGTGTAATTATCGAAGTAGCCTTGAATGTAAATCATTGGTGTTCCTTTGTCACCCGAACCAGATGTAAGGTCAGATAGGGAACCGATAAGGTCTGTTAAACGACGCGGTGTTGTTCCTTGTGCAGCCATTTGACCTGTTAAATCTTCATCTTTATTTTGGATGTATTCAGAAATAGCAGCCTTTAGTTCTTCGCCTCGAAGGTCTGCAAAATCATTGTCCGCTAAATATTTTAATTTAACCTCGTTCGGTGTTCCATGTAATCCAGCGGTGAATGCTGGGGATACAACAGGATCTGCAAGCTCCCAAATTTTACCCACAGGATCTTTGAATGCGCCGTCACCATAAATCATAACTTCTACTGTTTTTCCTGTAGCTTCTTTAATTTTTGCTTGGATTCCATCAACAATCGGTTGGCAAGTATGTGGGAATAATTTAACACTATCCTCTGTAGCTTTGTTCGAGCCAAGTAGACCATACTCAGCATTGAAACCAGAGCCATTAATTGATTCAGCTAAAATATTATCAAGGCTGTAAACTTTTTCTGCACCGTTCGCTGTTAGAATACGTTTTGTGCGGAAGCGTGAATGAATATCACATGTTAAGATACTCTTTGTGTAATTTAAAATTGTTTTTGGATTATTTGAGAAGATGACCTCACACGTAGCCCCTTCTGCTTCGATTAACTCTTTATAGTATTCAATATAATCTACACCAGTAAATGTGTGTTTTTTATAGCCAAAATGCTCGCGGAATTCAACCTCATTGAGTGTATCCGTCCATGGGTTAATACCTTTTACATCGAGCTCATCAATATCTACAAGGTGATTACCCACTTCATCAGATGGGTAGCTTAGCATTAATACTACCTTTTTTACACCTTTAGCGATGCCTCGTAAACAATTGGCGAAGCGGTTTCGACTTAAAATGGGGAAAATAACGCCTACCGTATCATCACCAAACTTAGCCGCTACATCTATGGCAATATCATCAATCGTAGCATAGTTTCCTTGTGCACGTGCCACGACAGATTCAGTTACTGTCACAATATCACGATCCTCTATTGTATATCCTTCAATATGTGCAGCATTTAACACTGTATCTACAACAATTTGTTCAATATTATCGCCTTCATTAATAATAGGACCACGAAGACCTCTTACAACTGTACCGATTACACGTTCCAATTTAATCTCTCCTCATTCTATCTAGCGTAAAGTGATATAAAAACCATATGATTTTACTATAAGGCTCGTTAATGATATAAGTAAAATTAATAGTTCATATAATAGCTATAAGAGGTGCTTATATGATAGGGAAATTAGATTTATATCGTGTTTTTAGTGTTGTAGCAAAAAATAATAGCTTTTCTAGTGCAGCAAAAGATTTATATATGACACAGCCAGCTGTAAGTCAGGCAATGATGCAATTAGAAAATGAGCTTGGCACACGTCTTTTTAATCGAACCCCTAAAGGTGTGACATTAACAACAGAGGGTAGCCTACTTTTTGAATATACTAATTCTGCTTTAGGGCTTTTAGATGCTGGTGAAGAAAAGTTACTTGAATTCAAAAATTTAACAACAGGGCAATTAAAAATAGGGGTAGGTGATACGATCTCACGTTTCTTTTTAATGCCTTATTTAGAAGCATTCCATACAATGTATCCGAATATTAAATTGCAAATGCTAAATGGCACAACCTCTGAAATTTGTAATTTTATCAAATCGGGTGAAGTAGATATAGGGTTTTGTAATTTTCCAATTGAAGATTCAACATTACAGTTAACGGTATGTACAGATATTCAGGATATTTTTGTCTGTGGGGAAAAATATAAAACACTTTCATCTAAAAGTTTAAGCTATGAGGACCTTTTAAAATTTCCACTTATCTTTCTAGAGAAAAAATCGAATTCAAGGAAGTATGTGGAAGACTATCTTTTTGCAAGAGGCGTTCACATAGAGCCAGAGTTTGAGCTAGGCTCACATGATTTGGTACTCGAATTTGCGCGTAGTAACCTCGGCATTGCATGTGTAACAAAGGAATTTTCAAAGGACTATCTTCAACGTGGACTTCTTTATGAATTAACTTTAAGGGAAAGTATTCCTACGAGAAGTATTGGTATGTGTTATTTGAAGTCAGTACCCCTTTCTAGAGCAGCAATGAAATTTGTTGAAATCATTGAAAGTAAACATTTTAATACGAGAAGAACCATAAAAAGAGCTTAGCGACGAGAAAAAAATCGCTATGCTTTTTTTATTAAGATATCAATCAGTATGTCGACATTGCGCTTATTTTTAATGGTAGGTGAGCAAAGATAAGAAAATGTTCGCATAAAGTGCTGTCCTTCAAGGCGCAGAATAGTCATATCTCCATTTTTTAATTCACGTTCTATCACACAGGCAGACAATAAAGAAAGACCAAGTCCCTGCATTACACTCTCCTTCACGCCCTGATTACTGCTAATAGTCAAAAGCGAATGAATCTGTAAACCATTTGCTCTGAATAAATGATCCAGATAATAACGTGTTCCAGAGCCTTCTTCACGCGCAACCCAGCTTTGCTGCTGGAGTTTATCAGCAGTCAGAGGTTGTTGCTTTGTAAGAGGATGTTTACTGTCGCTAACAATAAATAACTCATCTTGCATAAATGGCTTAATGACTAGTTCATTGTCATGAGCCTGTCCTTCAATTAGACCTATATCGACTTGCAGTAATTTTGTATATTGAATGATTTCTTTTGTATTGCCAATAATAATTTGAAGTTCAAGTTGTGGGAATTGTTGCTGTAAGCTTGCAATAATTGGAGGTAAAATATATTCGCCAATTGTAAAGCTTGCCCCAATGACTAACGTACCTTGTACCTCTTGATGATAGGCCGCGATATCTTCTTTTGCAGCTTCAGCTATCGCCATGATTTGCTTTGCTCGTTTATAAAGAATTTCACCAGTTGGTGTAATTTGCACCGATTTTGGGGAGCGAATAAATAAGGTTGTTTGTAATTCTTGCTCTAGATTCTTAATGTGTAAGCTAACACTTGGTTGTGAAATATGAAGTATTTCAGAGGTCTTTGTAAAATTATTGACCTCAACCAGTGTGATAAATGTTTTTAAAGCATCCAATTGCATATCTTCACCCCTATTATTAGAAATATTAATAATAATAATTATATATATGTATTTTACTAATAGTGCACTCTTTATTAAAGTAATAATCAACAAGGGAGAAAGAAGTGAACATCATGGTTAATAGACAGCATAAATTAAAATCTACTCTTAATCCAAATTTCTTGAAGGGGATATTGTTAACGCTTCTTATTGCTTTAGTAGCGAAATATATTGCCACATTTCCTTTCCTTTCAATATTGGGACAGTTGGTTATTGCCATTATATTAGGGATGACCTGGCGAGCAACATTTAAAGTACAAGATTCTTGGCAAGTAGGGATTTCATTTTCCAGCAAGAAGCTATTACGCTTTGGTATTATTTTATTGGGTATGCGCTTAAATTTAGCAGATATTTATCATGCGGGTGCTAACGTTTTTTTAATTGCAGTCATTAATTTGCTATTTGCCTTAATTGTTGTGTACGGCCTAACAAAAATATTTAAAGTCGATCAAAAGCTAGGGATATTAACTGCTTGCGGGACTGCCATTTGCGGAGCTGCTGCAGTAGTGGCAATTGCACCTCAAATTAAAGCAAATGAAAAGGAAACGGCGGTAGGGGCAGCGATTGTTGCGTTATTGGGGACTATTTTCACACTTATTTATACGGTACTTTATTCCATCATCGATTTAACACCTACTGCGTATGGGATTTTCGCAGGGGGGACATTACATGAAATTGCGCATGTAATTGCAGCTGCATCTGCTGGTGGAAATGAAGCAATTGATATAGCCGTCATCGTGAAATTAACACGAGTGGCCCTACTCGTACCTGTAGCAATTGTTATTGGTATTTTCTATCGAAGAATGGACAAAAGTGAAGAGAAAAAAGCCTTTTCTTTATCCATCATACCGTGGTTTATTTTAGGATTTTTAGCGATGAGTGCTATCAACTCTTTAGGGATTATACCGGCGAATGTATCGCAAGCATTAGTAGATACTGCTTATATCTTAATTGCGATGGCAATGGCTGGTCTAGGGCTAAATGTTGAGATGAAAACATTTAAGGAGCTAGGTGTAAAGGCATTTATTGCAGGTTTAATTGGCTCGGTCTGTCTATCCGTGCTGGGCTATATACTAGTCATTCTTTTATATTGATTTAATCAATGTTTCTTATACCAAGAAAAAAGACCCTGCATGATCGTTCAACATGCAGGGCTTTTTAGATAGAATCAGAAGATAATGTATAAGTAATTTAATCGTCGTTTATTAATTTAAGGCTTCAATAGAAGAAGCTAATTCCGCCACCACTATTTTGCTGCCGATAATTGGACTGTCAGCCTTTTCTCCCTCAGAGCCCGAATTTGGGCGTTGATGGGCTGCAGCAAATGCATCGCTATTACGCCATGCTTGGAAATGCTCCTTAGATTCCCAATACATATTAACACTCATTTCATCATAAGTAGGATCATCAGTTGAAATTAATACCTCTACTTTATGAAAGCCTTCAAACTGTTGCAGAGGACCTGGCTTTGTAAAATTTGGTGCCATTCTCGCAGCAAAACCGGGTTTTACTTGAATACGATTAGTTACAATAATCATGCTTTTACCCCCCTTAATTTCATTTACTAGGTTTTTGAATGAATTATCATTGATTATCATTCGCACTCAATGATAAGTGGCTGAGGAAGACATTGTCAATAGATGTCCTCTATATAATCTGTGCTAGTAGTTTATGGGTAATGGATAGGCTGACATTTAACTGACATAATCCAGTGCTATAATGAATATAAGAGTGAACTAGTCGCGAGGTGATTGACTTTGGCAAACATTCTAGTAATAGAGGACGAATATCCAATAAGCCAGGTTTTAAAGGTGTATTTACAAAAAGTGGGTTATAGTGTGACACAATGTTTCAATGGTGGCCAAGCCTTGGTCATGTTTCGTGAAACACAGCCAGATCTAGTGTTGCTAGATATTATGTTACCAGAAAAAAATGGTTGGTCCATTTTAAAAGAAATAAGAGAACGAAGTACTTGCCCAGTTATCATGTTAACAGCATTAGGTGAGGTTAATTACCGTCTAGAGGGGTTTGATCATGGGGCAGATGATTATATTGCCAAGCCTTTTATCGCAGATGAAGTTGTTGCAAGAGTGAGGGCTGTTTTAAGACGTGCTGTAGGTAGTTCTGATTCAGCTACTAGTAAGCAGTATGGGTCTCTAGTGATTGATTGTAAAGCGCATAAAGTGCTTTTGGGTGGAGAAGAGATTGTATTAACGCCAAGAGATTTATCAGTGCTCATGTTTTTAGCTGACCACCCTAATCAAACATTTACCCGGGATCAGCTTATAGATCAAGTTTGGGGATGGGAGTATGAGGGTAGTGATCGTGCTGTAGATTTAGCTATAAAGAGGCTTAGGAAGGCTTTAAAAGAATGGGATGAAGCGGAAGGAGAAATAAAGACACTACGTGGATTGGGGTATCAGCTAAGTGTTCAAAAAAAATAAGCGAATATCCTTACTTCAATATTGGACGAGCCGATATTTACTGACACTTTTTATAGGCTTAGCTATTATATCTTTAATCTCAGCAGCGTGGATTCGACATACAACATTTGAAAATCGATTAGAATTAATGGAGTTTTTAGCAGACGAAACGGTCTATCGTTTAACGGATACAACAAATCCTAATAATGGACCTATAAATGGTATTCCAGGTTTCATAGGGGATCGTCAGCGTTTTAATATGAAAGAGATCGATCCGATTTTGTATGTTGTAGATACAGAGGGAAATATACTGACTAGCAACCGTCCTGTACCACCTGGTAGTGCTAAAAATGTAGCTGGCTTGTTAGATGGAAAAGAAGGTACTAAGGAAATAAAGGATGGACTTGAACCTGAATATGTAGTGAAAAGAAAGATAGAAAATAATCATGAGTTATTGGGCTGGGCCCTGGTGATGGAGAAGAAGGAGAATTTAACAAGAGTTAACCAAGCATATGGACAGCTTGCCATATTAATTGGAGCATTAGCATTATTAGGCTGGATCGCTATTTACTTTCTGTCAAAGCGTTTGGCCCATCCCATTAAACAAGTAGCTGAGGCTGCCAAGCATGTACAGGAAGGCAATTATGCAATTGATTTGCCTCAATATAGTAAGGAAAAGGAAATTTATGAGCTTGTTTCCTCCTTTAAAAATATGGCAAATAAATTAGAACAGCTGGAGAAAACTCGAACAGAATTACTAGCAGGTGTCACCCATGAATTGAAAACACCTGTCACCTCTATAAGTGGTTTATTACAGGCTGTAAGAGATGGTGTTGTAACGGGACAGGATGCTATGGAATTCATTGAAATGGCTATGGTCGAAACGACAAAAATGAAAACAATGGTTGGTGACTTACTTGCCTTTAACCATTTTGCTGTCGATGCTATTCCTGTGCAGATAGAGTCAGTAGATGTTAATCAGCTACTGCGAGAGGCGGTGGCACAGTGGGAGGTCATGCAGGAAGATGAACATGTAAAAGTTCATTTACATTTGTTAGAAAAACCTGTGCTTGTACAGATAGATATTGTTCGTATCCAACAGATCATTACAAACCTATTAACCAATGCTAAACAGGCGATGGACAAAGGAACAATAACCTTGAGGTTGATAGATCATGGCGAGGCTCTGTCAGTGATGGTGAAGGACACAGGACATGGAATCCCTCTAGAGGATCAGTCATTTATTTTTGAGCGCTTTTATAGAGGGGAAAATAAAAAATATACTGTTCGCGGCTTGGGTTTAGGATTACCACTTAGTAAAATGATGGCCCAATCTGTTGGGGGCGATTTGCGATTAATTGAAAGCAATCCCTCTGGAACACATTTTGAATTAGTATTGCAAAAGGCTACTACGCTATAAGAGCGTAGTAGCCTTCTTAGTGTTGGTTTAATCCGTCTCCCAGAAATCTGCTTTGTTTTGTAAAAGAGAGTTGAAGAATTTGTAAAGCTGACATCTGCCTGACACAAAAGCCCTTTATAGTAAACGATGTAGACGGGAAATGAACAAAGGGACGAGCAGCATTAAAGGTTTGTCAGTCTGACACTAATACAAGTAGGGAGAGTGATGAAATGCCAATAGTTACTTCATTTAATCCAAATGGTCGCCAAGAAATAAAACAAGCGATTTCTTATCCAGATTATGCATTATTAAAAGCCAAGCTTCAGCATGTTATGCAGCGTGATCATCATGCTGGCTTAGACGGTAAATATTTAATTCGTAGTACGTACTTCGATAATTTTGCCAATAAAGTGTTAAATGAGAAAAAAGAAGGCTTTATTAATCGAGATAAATATCGAGTACGCATATACGGCAAGTCTAATAATGTTATTAATCTTGAGCGGAAGAGTAAGCGTAACAATGTGACCTTTAAAACAAAATGTTCAATATCTCAAGCTGAGTATGAAAAACTACGTATTGGCGAGATAGCCTGGATGGAGAATGATGACCGAGCGCTAATTCGAGATTTATATCATGAGATGAATTACAACCAGTTGCGACCTACTACGGTAGTGGATTACGAGCGAGAAGCCTATATCTATCCGTTTGGCAATGTGCGTGTGACATTTGATAGTAAGGTGCAATCGAGTCTACGCAACACGGATATGTTTAATCAAAACTTGCCTATGGTCGATGTGCTGGAGCCTAATCTTGTAATTTTAGAGGTAAAGTACGATGAATATCTACCAGACATCATCAAATATTTACTACAGTCAGTGGATACTCGTGCTGAGGCCTATTCAAAATATCAACTTAGTCGTATGTACGGCTAATAATAAAGGAGAATGAACAATGGATACAATTAAATTTAGTGATATTTTTAAATCCAACTTTTTAGAAAAAACAACCTCATTTTCATTAATCGATTCAATTATTGGTTTAGTAGTAGCGTTTTTTATTGGGCTTTTCATTTATGCTGTTTATAAGAAGACCTTTAATGGAGTCATTTACTCACATTCCTTCAATATCTCACTACTTATAATGACAATGGCAACAGCACTAGTGATTATGGGAATCAGTTCAAATGTTCTGCTGTCACTTGGTATGGTTGGTGCTTTATCTATTGTACGTTTCCGTACACCTATTAAGGATCCCATGGATTTAGTCTATATTTTCTGGGCAATTGTTTCAGGTATTTTATGTGGTGCTGGCTTTATTCCATTAGTGATTATTGGTGCTATATTAATCGGACTTGTATTGCTAATATTCGTTAATAAAATAACGGTAGAAAATCCGTATTTACTAATTGTAAAGTTTGAAGAGGAATTGGCTAATGCTGAAATTGAGCGAATTATTGCTGCGCAAACAAAAAAATTCGCTCTCAAATCGAAATCCATTATGCAACAGAATGAAATCGAAACAACTTATGAAATTCGTGTAAAACAAAATGATGCAAAATTGATGGATGAACTAACAAAGGTAGCTGGTGTAAAATCAGCCATTATGCTGAGCTATGATGGGAATTTCACAGCGTAATGACCTCATTAACAAATAGAACTACGATGAGAGGTGACGGCTATGATTAAAACACGAATTGTCTATCTATGCATGGTGATTTTACTCCTTCTCTTTGTCGTGATATATGCTGTACTTCCAAATGTAGGAATTGAAACGAAAAATTCTGAGTTCTCCTATGAGAATATAGTATTTAATAGCAATAAAGTAACAACAGTTGATATTGAAATTGCTGAGGAAGATTGGACTGACATGCTCGAAAATGCTTCTGCTGAAGAATTAAAACAAGCAGATATTACAGTAAACGGCAAGAAAGTTGAGAATGTTGCTATTCGTACAAAGGGCAATCTATCATTACGATCGGTTGTCAATAGTGACTCAGATCGCTATAGCTTAAAAATCGATTTTGATTATTATGATGATACAAAAAGCTTGTATGGCTTAAAAAAATTAAATTTAAACAATAATTATAGTGACTCTACATTAATGAGAGAGTATATCTCCTATGAACTGATGGAGCAAATGGGTTTACCAACACCAGCACACTCCTATATGTATGTCACAGTGAATGGTGAGGAGCGGGGTTTGTTCTTAGGGGTAGAAGCTGTGGATGAGACATTCCTGGCTAATAATTACGGCTCTAATGATGGTTTTTTATTTAAGCCAGATGGGACAGGCAGCGATTTAAAATATATAAGCGACGATATCGAAGACTATACAGGTATCGGATTAAAAACAAATGAAGGTAATATTAATCAATCCAAATTAGTTGAAATGCTAGACGCAATTAATAATGGGGGAGACATAGAAAAGTATATCGATGTGGATGAAATGTTACGTTATTTTGCCGTCAACACAGCACTTGTGAATTTAGATAGTTATCAAGGGAATATGAAACATAACTATTATTTATATGAACAGAACGGTGTGTTTTCTATTATTCCTTGGGATTACAACATGTCCTTTGGTGGCTTTGGGGCTGGAGGCGGTAGAATAGCAGGAGGAAACGGTGAAAATCAAGCTGACGTTACTACTAATATGGAAAAACCAGTGGCACAAAACAATGGACAACCCGATCAAACTGGCGATGGGGGTATGCAACAACAACGAGGTGGCGGCGTTGACATGGGAATGGGCATGTCGGGCAATCTAATAAATGATAGTGCTATTAATTTTAGTGTGACAACACCTGTTTCTGGCACAACATTAGAGGATCGGCCACTCTTGAAGGCATTGCTTTCGAATGATGAATATCGTGACAAATATGAAGGTTATTTAGAAGAACTAGCGACAACTTATTTAACAGAAGAGTATGTGCAATCCATTACTAAAAAGTTAGCTGTCTTATTAACTACTTATGTGGAGGCGGATCCAACCAAATTCTCTACTACGGAGCAGTTTTTAGAAGCAGTTGAAGGTGAAAATAGCTTGCCGGAATTTGCCAAACAGCGCTCAGAATCTATATTAAAGCAACTGTCTGGTGAGCTTGTTGTGGAAGCATCTACGTCTTCTCAGGGCAATATGGGTATGCCAATACCAAGTGAAAATGGTGAAATGGATTGGATGCCAGATGATTTTGATCCAAGTCAGCTACCAGAGGACTTTGATCCATCAAAGAGCCCACCTTTTAATAGAGAGGGCGAGGGTCCGAGAAATGGACAAAATGGAGAACAAATGCAACCTCCTGATGGAAATGGAGCCCCAATGGGAATGCCTGGTGCGAATAGTGAAGCTGCGAATCACGAGCCTGTTATTGATAAAAATACAATGTTTACAGCCATTACATGCCTAGTGCTACTCCTTCTTGCACTTCTCTTTGTTGTTAAATTTAAACGTAGAGGTCGTTAGAAAATAACCATATCCAATATCTTTGGGTATGGTTTTTGCTTTTTATCGTGTTAAAATAAAGCATTCTTTTCTGAGGAGTCCTTTCATATGAATGAACAGCAATTTGATAAACATTTGCATATAAACACGGTGGGAGAGCAATATGGCTTTCCTAAGCTTGCACACTATCATCGTTATGAGCCAACACCCTACAGAGGATTGGAGCAATTATTCGCTGCGTATCAGATGCCTGACAATCCAGTATTTATTGATATGGGGTGCGGGAAAGGGCGAGTTCCTATTTATGTGCACCATAAGTTCCATATACCAACCATTGGGATAGAAATGGATGCAGGGTTTTATACGGAGGCTGAAGAAAATAAACGTAGTTATCTTCAAAAAATGAGAGCACATGCCCCTATTAAGTTTATTCATACAATAGCCGAATCATATGAAATAAAGTCACGTGATAATGTGTTTTTCTTTTTTAATCCCTTTTCAATCCATATTTTTCGTACAGTCATTCACAATATTTGGAAATCCTATGAGCACCGTATGCGAGATATTCATATAATTTTATATTATCCGCCTTACGATTATTTACAATTTTTACATCATGGAACACCATTTGAGTTGCTTCATGAAGTGCATTTAGAAAATGAAACGAATATTAATGAGCGCCTTTGTGTCTTTGAATTAAAAAAAGCTTAGAGTATGGGGAAACCCACTCTAAGCTTTTAACTATTTAGAGTACAGGTATAAGCAGTTAGCTACTTGTAGTCTTATGATTATTTTCAGGGAAATAATTCTAATAGATGGAGGTTTCTCTAAAGTAACTAGACTTTATTGTGAAAAAACAATTTCATCTGATAGTTTTGTACTAGTCTATAGTTTGAATTAAAAGATAATTCATAAATAACTAATTATACTGAAAAATCACTCTAGACTAAATATAAAGAATGTTTTACAATGAAAAAGGCTTATATGAATAATATTTTCTTTTGTTTTTAGATAGTTATAAATAATTATTTTGGCTATTGAGTAAATGAATTTAATTGTTTATAATTATCAGAAATATCTAATATTTGAGAAATTTTCAGGGGGAATTTAATTATGAGAGAGAGCAAAAAGCTTAAGAAGTTCGGTTCACTTTTAGTAGCATCTTCATTACTTGCTGGTGTTCTTGCTGGTTGCGGTAACGGAGACGATTCAAGTTCTGGCGGAGGCTCATCATCAGGCGGAGGTTCATCTGATGGCGATACAATTAAAATCGGTGCCAACTTAGAGCTTTCAGGGAATGTAGCATCTTATGGTTCCTCTATTGGGCTAGGTGCAGAACTGGCTGTAAAAGAAATTAATGATGCTGGCGGTATTGATGGTAAGAAAATTGAACTGATTAAAGTAGATAATAAATCAGAGAACTCTGAAGCAACTTCAGCTGCTATTAAACTAGCAACGCAGGATAAAGTAGTAGCAATGCTAGCACCTGCAACTTCAGGTAATACAGTAGCTACTGTTCAAATTGCAAATGATAATAAAATTCCTATTGTTACGGGTTCTGGTACAGCACCGAATATCACGGTAAATGAGGATGGCAGTGTTAATGAATATGCTTTCCGTACATGCTTTATTGACCCATTCCAGGGGATTGTAGCAGCTAATTTTGCTTCAGGTGAGCTAGATGCGAAAAATGTAGCTATTTTTGCAGATAATGCATCAGACTATGCAAAAGGTTTAGCAAAATCCTTTAAAGAAACGATTACGAAGAGTGGCGGAAAAGTTGTAAAAGAAGAAGCTTATGTAGCGAAGGATACAGATTTCCGTACACAATTAACAAATATTAAAGCCGCAAATCCAGACTTTATTTTTATCCCTGGATATTATGAAGAAGTTGGTTTGATTGTTAAACAAGCACGTGAAATGGGCATTGATGTACCTCTGATGGGTGCTGATGGTTGGGATTCTCCAACTTTAATTGAATTAGCTGGCGCGGATGCATTGAATAACACATTCATCACAAACCACTATTCTGCTGAAGACCCAGATCAAAAAATTCAAGATTTCGTAAAGGCATTTAAAGCGGCAAATGGTGACAAAGCGCCTGACGCATTCAACGCACTTGGTTATGACACAATTTACTACATTGCTGATGCAATTAAACGTGCAGGCTCTACAGATGGGGAAGCAATTAAAAATGAATTAGCTGCAACAAAAGATCTTTCTTTAGTAACAGGTACTTTCTCAGTTGACGAAAATCATAACCCAATTAAAACAGCAACAGTTCTTGAATTTAAAGACGGTAAACAAGTGTTCAACTCTAAAGTTAATCCTTAATGTTTTGTAAGCAAGGGGGAGGCGGGTAAACACGCCTTCCTTTTTTGTGTGTTAGATAACTAGAATCGTAGAGCAAAACATAACTTTTAGTATCGACCTATGTACTTATTTTTCAATTTTCAGAAAATTTAAAGGAGTGAATGCGCATGGAATGGATACAGCAACTTGTGAACGGTATTTCACTTGGAAGTATCTACGCGTTAATAGCGTTAGGGTATACGATGGTATACGGTATTATCAAGCTGATTAACTTTGCTCATGGTGATGTCTTCATGATTGGGTCATTTATTGGCTTTTACGCTATTGCTAAATGGGAGCTTGGTTTCTTCCCAGCATTATTATTGGCGATGTTAGTTTGTGCAATTTTTGGTGTATTAATTGAACGTATTGCCTATAAACGTTTACGAAATGCGACACGTATCGCAGCTTTAATTACAGCGATAGGTGTATCGCTATTAATTGAATATACAACAATTTTCTTCAGAGGTGCTCAACCGGCAGCATATCCTGAAGTTTTCAAAAATAAATCACTAGATATTTTTGGCGTTCAAATCAGCAGTACTTCCATCTTAATTTTATCAGTCGCAGTTGTACTGATGATTCTTTTACAATTCATCGTACATAAAACAAAAATCGGTAAAGCGATGCGTGCTGTTTCCCACGATGCAGATGCAGCTCGCTTAATGGGTATTAACGTTGACAATACAATCTCTGCAACGTTTGCGATTGGTTCAGCTTTAGCTGGTGCAGCAGGTGTTATCTTTGGGGTTTATTATACAAAAATTGACCCGTTAATGGGTGTTATTCCTGGGGTTAAAGCATTTATCGCAGCTGTTCTTGGTGGTATTGGTATCATCCCAGGCGCTATGGTTGGTGGTATGTTACTAGGTGTTGTAGAGTCCTTAGTAAGTGCACTTGGCTTCTCGTTATGGCGTGATGCAGCGGCATTCGTTATTTTAATTTTAATCTTAATCTTCAGACCATCGGGTATCTTTGGTAAAAACGCCCGTGAGAAAGTGTAGGTGAGCGGTTTTATGAAAAAGTCTAAAGTTTTCTGGGGCTATGCCGTAATAGCGCTAGTCATCTATGCAGTTGTACAATTGTTGATTACAACAGAAGTAATTGATTTGTACTATAAAAATATGTTGATCACAATGTGTATTAACATCATGCTGGCTGTCAGCTTGCATATTGTTATTGGTGTTACTGGACAGTTTTCAATTGGGCATGCTGGGTTCCTTGCAGTTGGAGCATATGTATCCGCTATTATTACAACAAAGTTAATGTTACCATTCCCATTGGCCATCCTATTAGGGGCTGCTGCAGCAGCAGTTGCTGGTTTAATCGTAGGGATCCCAACGCTTCGTTTAAAAGGGGATTACTTAGCGATTGCTACACTTGGATTTGCAGAGATTATTCGTATTATCTTTTTAAATACGGATTATGTTGGTGGCGCAGCAGGGATGCAGGTTAAATATTTATCGAACTGGACATACGCATTCTTTGGCGTAGTGTTAACGATTCTAGTTATCTCAAACTTTACAAATTCTCGTCATGGGCGTGCGTGTATTTCCATTCGAGAAGATGAAATAGCAGCAGATGCGATGGGTATTAACACAACTTACTATAAAGTTGTTGCATTTGCGATTGGGTCTTTCTTCGCAGGTCTAGCAGGAGCCATTTTTGCACATAACTTTTACATTATTCAACCGACAACATTCGGTTTCTTAAAATCATTTGATATTTTAATTTACGTTGTACTTGGTGGTTTAGGAAGTCTTTCTGGTTCAGTGATTGCTGCGATTTTCCTAACAGTCGTGTCTACTTATCTAGCAAACTTCCCAGAAACGCGTATGATTATTTACAGTTTAGTATTAATTATCGTGATGCTTTATCGTCCAACAGGCTTAATGGGAACGAAAGAGATAACACAATTATTTAAGTTTGGTAAAAAGGGAGGTACGAAATAATGACTGGAAACCTTCTTATCAATGTTGAAAATATGGGTATTCAATTCGGTGGTTTAAAGGCAGTACAGGGTGTTAATATGTACCTTAACCAAGGCGAGTTGGTAGGACTTATTGGGCCAAACGGAGCTGGAAAAACAACTAGCTTTAATATGTTAACAGGGGTATATACACCTACGGAAGGTACAATTACTTTTAATGGTCTGAAATTGAATGGACTTGCACCCTATCAGGTTACACAGAAAGGGATCAGCCGTACGTTCCAAAATATTCGATTATTTAAAGAGCTATCTGTTCTTGACAATGTAAAGGTAGCCAATCATTCACTTGCAAAGCATTCTATGTGGGCTTCTATTTTCCGTTTACCTACGCATTTCAAAGGTGAGGCCGAAATGGAGCAACAGTCCATTGAGTTCTTAAAAATCTTTGGCTTAGATGTCTATAAAGATGAGCTAGCTAAGAATTTGCCATACGGGATGCAACGTCGTTTAGAGATTGCTCGTGCGTTAGCAGCAAATCCCAAACTGCTTCTATTGGATGAACCAGCAGCAGGGATGAACCCACAAGAAACTCACGATTTAATGGAGCTAATTGCATTTATTCGTAAAGAGTTCGGTTTAACAATATTGCTGATTGAGCATGATATGAGCTTAGTTATGGGTATTTGTGAGCGCATTTACGTACTTGATCACGGACAATTAATCGCTGACGGGACACCAGAAGAAATTCGCAACAATCCAAAGGTAATAGAAGCGTACCTTGGAGAGGAGGTTATCGGCTAATGCTAAAAGTACAAAATATCGATGTTTTTTATGGCAACATCCAAGCATTAAAGGGCCTCTCTTTAGAAGTAAACGAGGGTGAAATTGTAACGTTAATCGGTGCAAATGGTGCTGGAAAAAGTACGCTCTTAAAGACATTGTCAGGTTTATTAAAGCCAAAAGGTGGCATTATTGAATACGAAGGCTTTTCGATAGCTGGGAAAGCGGCACAGACTATTGTTAAATCAGGGATTTCTCACGTTCCAGAAGGACGCCGTGTTTTTGCCAATATGTCAGTTGAGGAAAACTTAGAGCTTGGTGCGTATCTGCGTAATGATAAAGCAGGTATTAAGAAAGATATGGATCATGTCTTCGAGTTATTTCCACGATTATTAGAGCGCCGAAAACAGCAGTCAGGTACATTGTCTGGTGGGGAACAGCAGATGCTGGCGATGGGGCGCGCCTTAATGGCAAAACCAAAACTGTTATTAATGGATGAACCTTCGATGGGTCTTGCACCGTTGATGGTGAAAAATATCTTCAATATTATTGAGCAGGTTAATAAAGAAGGAACAACCGTATTACTTGTAGAGCAAAATGCTAATATGGCATTATCTGTCGCTAACCGTGCATATGTACTTGAAACAGGGCGTATTGTTTTATCTGGTTCAGCAAAAGAGCTACAAGAGAGCGAGCAAGTAAAGGCAGCTTATTTAGGCGGGTTATAAAAATGGTAGGACATCTCATGTTGAGATGTCCTTTTTGGCTTGTATGTTGAAAGAAAATCAGAGGTAGCATTTCCACTTTACTTTTTGGTAAGGTTGAAAAAAGGAGTGATGCTTTTTGAAGTATTCAGCACAATATTTTATTGAACATTTAAAGTTAGCCGAACATCCTGAAGGAGGCTATTACATTTCATCGTTTCGTGCATCGGACGATATAGCAGTGAGAGATGTACAGAGACCGATTTATACTAGTATATATTTCCTTCTGCGCTCACAGGATATTTCACATTTACATCGTCTACAATCGGACGAGCTATGGTATTATCACGCAGGAAGCCCACTAACAGTTCATATGATTTTCCCAGATGGGACATATGAAGCGAAGAAGCTTGGCTTGAATATAGAAGCGGGGGAAGTCCCTCAGCTTGCAGTACCAAAGCATACAATTTTCGGCTCGTCGGTGGAGGAATCTGAGACGTTTAGTTTAGTCGGATGTATGGTGGCGCCAGGCTTTGACTTTGAGGACTTTGAATTGTTCACACAGGAAGAGCTTTTAGCAGAATATCCTCAGCACAAGGAAGTTATTTATAAAATGGCCTACAAAATAATTGAATAGAAAAACAGCCGTCTCAATTATTTTGAGACGGCATGATTCGTTCACCACAGTATTTCTTCAGGATAATTAAGTTGAATTTGAATATCATGTAATGCTTGTTTCGTTGCCATAGCTGCTTCCATCAGGTGGGATTTTAATGCTACATATTCATGGTCCTCTACCATTAATCGCACAGCAAATGCAGCTAAATGTGCCTGACGTTCCTCTTTACTTAATTCAATATACTCTAGATTTAGAATATCCACGTACTGAGTTGCAAAACGGAAAGTTAAGGGGTTTTTAGCATGTAACATTCTTAAAAACACAACATAATCTTCGTCACTTACCTCCTGCTCTAAACATTCAGCAATAGCCGCTTGAAATTTACGTATAATAGCTATCTCATGATTCCATATAGAAGCATTGTTTAATTTTTGGTGCAGTTCAATAAAATCATTTAATGCGATTGCACTAAAGATAATTTCTGGCCAAAGAATTTCTGTTGAAAAATAGACATTCTTATTTGGAAAGATGAGTTCATGTTGTGTTAGAACACTCTTATTAAGTCCATTACTAACAAACTCTAGGTGATGCTCACCAAGCATAGCATGTCTTAGTTTATAGCAAACGCTTAAAATACGTAGTCGAGGACCCTGATAATCATAGTATTTATTTTCGTCACCAGTTACTTTATAAATAGCATTAATTAGTTCATCTAAATCCCAATAATCCGCGCTAATTCGTACCCCTGTTAGTTGTTCTGTGCTTTGAATGGATATCATAGTCCTCGTCCCTCCCTTTGGATGTATCTATTTTGGTGTGTAATTGAGTAGTTTGAATAGTTCTGTTCGTTCCTTCTCCGTTAAATCACGCCATTGCCCTACCTTTAAATTACCAAGCTTAATATTCATAATACGAATGCGTTGTAGACGCTTAACGGAATACCCTAGTGCTGAGCACATTCGACGAATTTGGCGGTTTAAGCCTTGCTCTAAAATGATTTTAAATACTTTATCTGAAATCTTTTCCACATGGCATGGTAAGGTTGTTGTATCTAAAATATCGACACCTGCACCCATTTTTTGGATGAATTGCGCAGTTATAGGCTTATCAACTTGAACAATGTATTCTTTTTCATGATGATTTTCAGCCCGTAGAATTTTATTGACGATATCACCATCATTCGTTAATAATAATAGCCCCTCTGATTCCTTATCAAGACGCCCGATATGAAAAATACGTAGAGGATGATTGACAAAATCAACAACATTGCCTTTTATATGACGCTCTGTTGTACTTGTAATGCCGACAGGTTTATTTAGAGCAATGTAAACAAGCTGTTGTTCTTTCTTTACCTCTTTTCCATCCACGCAAACAATGTCTCCTGTTTCAACTTGACTACCAACCGTTGCCAGTTCTCCGTTAATTGTTACCTTTCCTTCTGCTATCCATTTATCAGCACCACGACGAGATATGATGCCTGTTTCACTTAAATATTTATTAATACGCATATTGTTCTCCTATATTTTATATTATTTTTAAGTATACCTTAACGTCGCACATACAGTGAATGCTAGAAGCTTTTCTAGCAAAAATAAATTAGTTGGAAAAGTTTTTGAAAAAGTTGAAATTATTTTATGTTTCTGACAATATATTAGGTGAGAGGGTTTCTATGAAAATATTGTTATTCCGATATAAAATAACGTTTTTTGTAGATAGTTCTCATTAAATTGTGTAAAGGGGAGAAGTAAAATGGTTTATGCATTTCCAAACACTGAAGGATCGGTAGTTCAATTCAAAGAGAAATATGATAATTATATCGGTGGCGAATGGACACCCCCAGTGAAGGGTCAGTACTTTGATAACGTTACTCCTGTTACTGGACAAGTTTTTACACAAATAGCACGTTCCACAGCTGAGGATATTGAACATGCATTAGATGCGGCACATGCTGCTAAGGAAGCATGGGGTAAAACATCACCAACAGAACGCGCAAACATTTTACTTAAAATTGCGGACCGTATCGAGCAAAATTTAGAAAAGCTAGCCGTTGCTGAAACATGGGATAACGGTAAAGCGGTACGCGAAACATTAAATGCAGACATCCCTCTTGCAATTGATCATTTTCGTTATTTTGCTGGGGTATTACGTGCTCAAGAGGGCTCAGTAAGCCAAATAGATAACGATACAGTTGCTTATCATTTCCACGAGCCAATTGGCGTAGTTGGCCAAATTATACCTTGGAACTTCCCGTTATTAATGGCTGTATGGAAGCTTGCGCCAGCACTTGCAGCTGGAAACTGTGTCGTATTAAAACCTGCAGAACAAACACCAGCATCTATTATGGTGCTTTTAGAATTAATAGAAGATTTACTACCACCAGGTGTCATTAATGTTGTGAATGGATTCGGCTTAGAAGCAGGGAAACCGCTTGCATCAAATCCACGCATTGGTAAGATTGCCTTTACAGGTGAGACAACAACAGGGCGTTTAATTATGCAATACGCTTCTCAAAATCTTATTCCAGTAACATTAGAACTGGGTGGTAAGTCGCCAAACATTTTCTTTGAAGATATTATGGATAAAGATGATGCCTTTTTAGATAAAGCTGTTGAAGGCTTTGTGCTATTCGCTCTAAATCAAGGGGAAGTATGTACTTGTCCTTCACGTGCACTGATTCAGGAATCTATTTACGATAAATTTATGGAGCGCGTATTACAGCGAGTAGAAGCCATTAAAGTTGGCAACCCACTTGATCCAAACACAATGATGGGTGCACAGGCATCTAGTGAACAAATGGAAAAAATTCTTTCTTATTTAGATATTGGTAAGCAAGAAGGTGCAGAATGTCTAATTGGAGGAGACAAAAATAATGTAGGTGAAGGCTTCGAAAATGGCTACTACATTAAACCAACTGTTTTCAAAGGACATAATAAAATGCGTATATTCCAAGAAGAAATTTTTGGACCAGTAGTTGCTGTCACGACATTTAAAACGAAAGAGGAAGCATTGGAAATTGCGAATGATACATTATATGGTTTAGGATCAGGTGTTTGGACGAGAGATATAAATACGGCATATCGCTTCGGTCGTGAAATTCAAGCTGGTCGTGTTTGGACAAACTGTTACCACGCATATCCTGCACATGCTGCATTCGGTGGCTACAAAATGTCGGGTGTTGGTCGTGAAAATCATAAAATGATGTTAGCGCATTACCAACAAACGAAAAACTTATTAGTTAGCTATAGCGAAAACAAACTTGGTTTCTTCTAATTCGTAGGGAGGTGCATGAGCGTGGTTGAACGTGTATTAGCTACGGAAGAAGCGCTAGCACTAATCGATCTATTAAAAGAGAAACATGGGCCCGTTATGTTTCATCAATCAGGCGGATGCTGTGATGGCTCCTCACCAATGTGTTATCCAGAAGGGGATTTGCTAATAGGAGATCAGGATGTGTGCCTTGGTGTAGTGGGTGGTGCCCCTTTCTATATGCACAAAAATCAATATGATTACTGGAAGCATACACAAATCATATTGGATGTGGTGGACGGCAGAGGCGGCATGTTTTCACTCGAGGGCGTAGAAGGAAAACGTTTCCTAACAAGGTCAAGAGCCTTCAACTCTGAAGAACTGCAAGAGCTAGGGTTAATTTAACAAGTTATCTGTACAGCGGCAAAGTTTTTCTGCCGCTGTTTTTTTATCTGGAAGTAGAAAAGTTATTGTATGGAAAGGGAGGCTTTAGGACACATGACTCTTTTCTTATAGGAATGATGAATATTGATTTTGGGTGTTCAAGTGTTTTGATATTAATTTTTATGGAAAAGAGTATGTAAAGCGATATTATTGGATGAATTTTTTAGGAAAAGGAATAGATTTAATCGATCCTTTAAGGTCATGGTAAATAATAGTTTCTTTGTGGTTTTTGCTAACATCGGCCATACCTCCTTCATAGGTTGTTAATATTTTCTATTAAATCAAATAAAGTAAGTAACATACATTAAATTATGTTTACTTTTTATGTTAATTGTTACAAAGAGGGTGAATCTTTCTCACATTATGTTACGTAAAACGGGTAAAGGAGTGTGATAAATATGGATTATGTGATGATTGAAAATGAATTTGCCAATACAGTAGAGGAGGTATCAAAGGCTGCAGGCTGGACGGTGGACCGTAAAATTGTATTAGCTATTGCTAGTACATTTGTAGCCTCAGGAAAAACTTTTGATGCAACGAAGTATAAAAATGTTTTACTAGAGATGAAGAAGCAATCTTCATGGCTGTCTCCTTTACGGACAACCGTTGGATATAGTATTGCTGCCAACCTCATGGAGCAAGATGATGCAGAAAAGGCAGTGAAGAATTTACTTACAAATGTGAGCATCTTAAAGGAAGCGAAATTCAGAAGCGGCAATTTTAGCTATATTGGAGCACAATTCTTGACGGAAGATGAACAGGATAAAAAGACGCATGCACAGGCGGCAAGAGCCTTATTTGATGCTATTCGTAAACATCATCCATTTTTAACCTCATATGAGGACATTCCTTATGCCATATTATTAAGCAGTCCATCTGATGATGTTGAATTGCGCGCGGATACCATGAATCAATACTATAAAGAACTAAGAACATCTAATTTTAATGCTGGCAATGAACTCCAATGGCTTTCACAGGTATTAACATTTTTATCACCCAAATTTGATGGTCAGCTAGTACCCGATGTTGTAACCCTTCGTGATGGGCTCAAAAAGCAAAACGTTAAAGTCAAGGCTATGCATTATCCTTTACTTGGCTTTTTAGCCATACTTAATCTGGATAAAGCACAACTTCAAGGGTTGATTGATTTATACCATGAATTAAAAGACATGAAGTTATTAAAGTGGCATCGTGAATTTGTGCTCTTTATGGCTGTACAATTTGCTATTTATGATATGGCAAAGGTACAAAAGTCTTTGTCCATGACCATTATGTCTTCTATTGAGCTATTAATCCAAGCACAGCAAGCAGCAATGATTGCAGCGGTTAGTGCAGCTGCCATTGCGTCTAGTTCAAGTTCTTCGTGATAGAATAAAGAAGAACATGATTATTTGGAGGTGCATTTGAAGGATGAAGGATACAAAACTTTGGATTAATGGTCAGTGGCATGATGCAGAGGAAAGCTATGAGCTAGCTTCTCCATATAGCGGTGAGGTTATTGCTCATGTAGCTAAAGCATCTATTCAAGATGTAGAGAAAGCTATCGAAGGTGCGCAGCAGGCATTCCAATCGTTTAAAAAGACAACAGCCTACGAACGTGCCGAAATATTATATAAAGTCGTTGATATAATGCGACAAAGAAAAGAAGAACTTGCAGAGATTTTAGCCTTAGAGGCTGGAAAACCTATTGTTGCAGGTTTAGCTGAAATTGACCGTACAATCGCAACCTATCAATTTGCAGCTGAAGGAGCTAAACAGGCAAAAGGTGAGACGGTTCCAATGGATGCAGCCCCTGGAGCAGGAGATCGAATAGGCTGGACAAAAAGAGAACCTTTAGGTGTAATATCAGCCATTACGCCATTTAATTTTCCGTTCAATTTAGTGGCACACAAGTTAGGTCCAGCGTTTGCAGTAGGCAATACAGTTGTATTAAAGCCAGCTACACAAACGCCACTAAGTGCTATCGTTATGGCTGAAATTTTCCGAGATGCAGGATTACCCGATGGGGCATTACAAATCGTGACAGGAAGTGGGGGTGAGCTTAGTAATACGCTTGTCACACATCCATATGTCAAAAAAGTAACCTTTACAGGTAGTGGTAAGGTTGGTTTGAAGATTAAAGAAAAAGTAGGCTTACGTAAAGTAACTTTAGAGCTGGGATCTAATGCAGCAGTAATTGTCGAACCATCTACGCCAATAAATAAAATTATCAGTCGTTGTGTAAGCGGTGCTTTTAACTTTGCTGGACAAGTATGCATTTCGTTACAACGTATATATGTGCATTCCTCCATTATTGATGAATTTACTAAAGCATTTGTTGCAGAAACAGAAAAGCTTATAGTAGGAGATCCATTAGAGAAGACAACAGATGTTAGTGCCATGATAAATCCAAATGAAGTGGAACGTATTAGGGAATGGATTGAGGAGGCACAAGAACAGGGGGCTATGATTGCAACTGGAGGCGTATTTACTGAACGTACTTTAACGCCAACAGTTATGACGAATGTGTCAGCTGATATGAAAATTGTTTGTCAGGAAACATTCGCACCAATCGTCTCAATTGTTTCATATGAAACATTAGACGACGCAATTCGACTTGTAAATGAGTCGGACCTTGGCCTAAATGCAGGTATTTACACGAATATATTGTCAGATGCTTTATATGCAGCAGATGAATTACAGGCTGGTGCTGTCATTATTAATGATATTCCGACATTCCGAGTAGATAACATGCCATATGGTGGAGTAAAGATGAGTGGTTATGGACGTGAAGGAATTAAGTGGGCTATAGAAGAAATGACTGATATGAAATTTATTTCGATTAAAAAATCGTTCTAAATTTGCATCAGCTCTTTTTCTGCGATACGATGACGAAAGAACAACATGAGAAGGGAAGTTGCAAGAATTATGCCAAACAACGCTGTACCCATGAGCCAATCACGTACGGTTCAATCGCGTCTCGTATTACCCCCAGACACAAATAATCACAATTCTATTTTCGGTGGAAGAGTGTTAGCTTATATTGATGAAATTGCTGCTATTACAGCAATGAAACATGCGAAAGGCCTTGTAGTGACAGCTTCTATTGACTCGGTTGATTTTTTATCCGCTGCACATGTAGGAGATATTCTTGAAATCGAGAGTATTGTTTCGTCTACAGGACGTTCTTCAATGGAGGTTTATGTTCGCGTTGTTTCTCGCAATATTGAGACTGGCGAGGAAAAATTAACGACAGAATCATTTGTCACGATGGTTGCAGTAAATGAGGAAGGGAAACCCGTACCAGTTCCCTCAATCTATCCTGAAACAGATGAAGAGAAGCGTTTATTTGAAACTGGGCCAGCAAGACGAGAGCACCGTAAACAAAAACGTGCATTGCCGCATTAAGGAAAAAGGGAACTCCAAATGAGTTCCCTTTTTTATTTTACATATTTAGTTCATTGACAACATTAATGAGCGAGTCGGAAGAAGAAGAGACTAGTGTAGCACCTTGCGATAATTCAGTGATTAAATTAGATATAGCTGAAATATCTCTAGATGTATTTACGTATTGCTGCTGAATGCCAGAAACTGCATCAGCAATATCATTAAATGACTTGGATAGACTTTCTTGTGTATTGACACTATGTTGAATTTTTTGATCAACATTAGTAACTGAATTAGCCATAGTCGTAATATTACTTTCTGTTTCCTTAATAAGGTGAGAAACATTTTGGACGGCATTTTTTGTTTCCTCCGCAAGTTTACGAACTTCCTCAGCCACTACTGCAAAACCTTTCCCATGTTCTCCAGCTCGTGCAGCCTCAATAGAAGCATTTAATGCTAATAAATTGGTTTGATCAGCAATGCCTGTAACTAGCCCAACGATTTCAGAAATTTTTTGAGAAGAGGTACGTAGTTGGTTCATCGTTACCTCAAGACCATTGACACTTTGCAAAATAACTTGGATTAAATCATTTTGTTCTTTCAATTGCTGTTGGCCTCGTCTTGATTTTTCCTGTGTATCTGCTACGAAGTTCAATCCTTGCTTGGTTGCTACAGCAATATCATCTGTTTGTGAGGAAATCACTAATAATGATGCGGCTGTTTCTTCACTAATGGCATTAAGCTCTTCTGCAGTACTTTGGATCGTCGTTACAAGGGAATTTTTTGTTGCATCTGCTGCTGAGCGAATACGTTCTTCCTCTTTTTCATATGCCTCAATCACGAGTTGTTGCTCAAAATTAATGATTTTACAAAAAGCGTTTATAGCACGAATAGCATCTGTTTTAGAAATATCCACCTCGTTCACAAAGTTTGCAAAAGTAGTAGTGAGTGACTGGAATGAGGCAATATACCACTTTGACTGCAAGCCAATTCGAACGTGAGCCTCAGCAATGGCTTTTCGTTCAGCAATGTAGGCATCATTAATATGACTTTCAAAAATGTCACTTAAATGTTTATGTAACGTGATTTTCAAACGATCAATATGTGATGTTCTATTAATAATATCAAGTAAATCTTGGCTCAAACTAATGGCTGCATAAAATTTCTCCACCATTTCAGGAATTAAGTCTTTAGCTAAAGGCTGTAGCTGCTTAATGATAGCTAAATCCTCAAGTGTTAAATTTAAAAGTTGTAATTGTTTTTGAAGATTGGGGTGGTTCAATACATCTAACTGTACACCGCTCTTAAAATTTTCAGGTGTTAATGTAATTGCGTAGCTAGAACTACTATTTTTTGAAAACCAACTCATTATTATTTGCTCCATTCTTAATATCCATAATAAATTGTAAGTAAATAAGCACTTTTGAAATTTGTTAGGTTTGTATATTTAATAAATAAATGGGATTAAATCTATTTTACTATTATTTGCTGAATATTTGGTTAAAAAATTGGATATTTCTTTATTTTTTTACTTTATTGTTAGTCCAAATGGTGAAGCGATGTAAATTTGAATTTAAAATAGGAAACCTGTAAAATACGAACTGTTTAGCAATCTAAAAATCGTACGAAAATAAAAAATGGAAGGAGGGGTGGTATGGAGAAAAAACGTTTTAAATTTGTTATTCCTGTCATGGTGATTGTTGCCATTGGTTCTGTTTATATGCTACGAAACTATCATGCTGAGGTACCAGATATTGAGCAATTATTAATTACCATATGTGCAGCTTTGGGATCAGGGGTATTAGCCTACTTTTTATTTCCACAGCAGGGTGATAATAAGATTGATGACAGAGGACCGTATTAATAGATTAAAAAAACTGCTCGTTTTCATTAAAACGAGCAGTCTTTTTATGGTTTAAACAGTTTAAACCAGCCTTTATGTTTAAAGACAGCCAACATAAAGATAACGATAATTATCATAATCCCAAGTACAATAAAATAGCTGTATTGCCCATGTAGCTCAGGCATGTTATCGAAATTCATCCCATACACACCAGCAATGAAGGTAAGTGGTATAAAGATAGTTGATACAATTGTTAAAGTCATCATAATGCCATTCATTCGGCTAGAACTCATAGCCATATAACTATCCCGCATGTCTGCTGTAAGCTCTCGATTAGATTCAACCATCTCTGTTAGCTTAAGTAGATGGTCGTAGATATCTCCAAAATAAGCTCTCTCCGATTTTTTTAGTGAGAAACGGTAAGAATTGAGAATGCGATATAAAAGATCACGCATTGGTAAAATAGTACGTCTTAAGTCAAGCAAGTCACTACGGAACTCGAAGACAATTTTCATGGCATTTACATTACTTTGGTATGTAAGTTCACCTTCTAAAGCATTTAGATGATCTTCAATTTTGTAAACGAGTGGAAAATAACTGTCAACAATTTTATCGATAGTTTGATACGTTAGGTATACAGTACCTCGCTCCCAATTCTTCGGTTGGTTTTCCAGCATCTTTTGTACCTTCTCTATCTCAGGGACAGGATTTTTATGGAAGGTTATGATGAATTTATTGGAGGCAAAAATATTAACCTCCTCCGCAGCTAACGTCTCTTCGTTTACCCGATGAATGACAAAGAAATGAAAATCATCATAAAAATCGAGCTTAGGACGCTGCAACCTCATTAAGCAATCTTCAATAGCGAGAGGGTGAAAGTGGAAAAATGTATCCAACAATGATTCCTCCTCGGCTGTAGGACAATTAAAATCAACCCAATACCATTCAAATTCTTGCTGATGTATCTCTTCTAATGGAAAATCCTTTAACAATTGTTGTTGCTTTGTAATGCCAATGGTGCTTATCACGGTTTTCACCTCAAATTATTTACTACAAAATAGTTAGCGCTCCTCTTTAAAGCATACCCAACCACCGAACAAAGTAGTGGCAAAAAATCTAGAAGGTTTAGTAAAACCCGCACTTTGTAAAAGTATTAAAATTTCTTCTTCACTCATAAAAGAAAGGGAACGAATGGATTTTTCCATCTCTGCTACATCGGATAAAGAAAGTCTAGTATGCTGTAGCCAATAAGAACGCCATAAATCAAATTGTAGTTCTGTTTCTAAAGAGCCTAGCTGACCATATTTTGAAACAAGGACAAATGGTGCTCCAGGTTTCAAATGTCTTGCTATTTCTGTTATTGTTTCGAGCTTTTCTTTATAATCATGAATAAAATGCAAGACGAGAACACAACTTGCCGCATCATACTGAGTAGAGGGCAGCGAAGCATCAAGTATTGTAGCCTGATGGAATGACATATCATTAGGAAGAGTGAGTAAACGCTCTTTAGCTATAGTAAGCATGGATTCTGATGGATCAATGCCAGTGAATGACCAGTGAGGTCTTCCTTCTGCAAGCTGTATAATTTCATTGCCACTTCCTGCTCCCACGACTAGCATGTTAGCATTTTCTGATAGCCTAGAATGATAAAAAGTTTGTATTAAACGTAGCATGGCATCATAACTAGGCAATGTACGGCGAATACCCTTTTCATATTCATTTGCTAATGTGTTGTTAAATTCCAACGCTCCTCACAGCCTTTCAAAAAAATTTTAAAAAATCTTTCTTAATGTGAAACTATTGCGGGTATAGTTCCGTAAATAGTAGTACATAAAACATAGAATAAAGTTCAAAGAAAGGGTTGATATATATGGAGACTAAATGGTCTAAAGTAATCATACACGCAAGTGCATTTTTTGCGCCATGGTTAGTGCCCATTATTTTCTTTTTAATTAGTTCGGATGAGGAAGTAAAGGCAATTTCTATTCAAGCACTGCTATTCCAAATTGTCATGGGTGTTTTAATCGCTATCTCTGTTGGTTTAAGCTTTGTCCTTATTGGCTTACCATTTTTAATCATTTTCGGCATTATGGTATTTGTGGTACCGATCATCGGTATCGTAAAAGCATTGTCTGATGAACCTTGGCGTTATCCAATTGTTGGTCGCTGGGTATAATTTTCATAGACGCAAGTATATGCTAGTTGCATATGCTTGCGTTTTTTCTATGACGAATAAGGGTACATTAGGTGTATAAGGAAATTATTAAACCGTAAACAAATGATCGAAAAAGGGCTCTTTTTCGGCTCTTAAAAAGCCCTTTTCAAGACTTTCCACTTTTCTATGGGCGAAATCATTGCAATTTTTTTCAAGCGTTTTGTATAATATACTCAAAGAAAGTCAAAGATAGTCAAAGTCAGTGAAGCAAGCGAGGTGTATTCCTAAAATGCGTAATATATCAGACATCATAGAGGGTTACTTAAAGCAAGTACTTGAATTAGGTGGGGAAGGGCATATTGAAATTAAACGTAGTGAAATCGCTGATAAATTTCAATGTGTACCATCACAAATAAATTATGTTATTAATACAAGATTTACTGCCGAGCGGGGTTACCTTGTTGAGAGCAAACGTGGTGGTGGTGGATACATTCGAATTTTACGTGTCCGCGCGAATTCACAGATTGATTTAATCGACGATGTTCTCAGGCAAATTGAAGGTGGGGCATCACAAACAATGGCAGAAGATTTGGTTTATCGACTCATTGATGAGCAGGTAATTTCCAAGCGAGAAGCGAAATTAATGTTAGCAGCAATTGATCGCTCCACGATCGACTTGCATCTCCCCTTAAGAGATGTCATTCGATCAAAAATATTGCGAGCAATGCTGACAACAATAAAATATGAACAACAAAAATAGTGAGGTGATGGAGAATGATATGCGAACATTGTAAACAACGTAATGCGACAGTTACAGTAACACAAGTTCAAAGTGGGCAAAAAGTAGAGCATCATTATTGTGACGTCTGCGCCTCACAATTCCATCCATTTCATGCTGAGTTTAAACAAGAGCCAGTATCTATTCAACAGTTATTGTCTAACTGGTTTGGCTCTCCTACATGGCAAAAGGTGGGGGAAAAACAACAGGTACAACCACAACAGCAAACATGCCCACAATGTGGATTTTCGTATAAGCAATTTTTAAAAGAAGGAAAATTCGGGTGCCCAAGCTGTTATGACACATTTGGAGATCATTTGCCAAAGCTTTTTAATCGTATTCAGGCAGGTCCACAACACATTGGAAAAATGCCTGGTGCTCGCAGTAATGTGTATGTTATTAAAAAGCAAATAGAAGATATCCGCAAGCGTATGAAATCCGCCGTAGATGAAGAGCAGTTTGAAGAAGCGGCGAAGCTACGTGATGAAGTTAAAGAGCTAGAAAAGCATCTACAATTTGAAGGTGGTGATGTGACATGATGATTGAATCATTTTTAGAGCGTGCGACACCAAATTGGATGCATATCAAAGATGATTACTCAGATATCGTCATTAGTACACGGATCCGCCTTGCACGAAATTTAGATGGCTATCGTTTTCCATTAGCGTTTTCAGAAAATGAGGCACTGCAAGTGGAACAGGCCGTTACACATGCTGTCAGCGATAGCCCAACGCTTCAAAATGATTATGCTTATTTTGCTATAAAGGATTTAACCCCTTTACAGCGTCAAATTCTTGTAGAAAAGCATTTGATTAGCCCGCAACTAGCTAAAAAAGAGCAAGTGGGCTCTATACTACTCTCTGAAGACGAATCCGTTAGCATTATGGTGAATGAAGAGGATCATTTACGCATTCAATGTATGACAGCAAGTTTTCAACTTCAAAGTGCTTATGAACAAGCAAATAAGATTGATCGTATCCTAGAGAAAGTATTACCGTATGCTTTTCGAGATACTTTTGGTTATTTAACAAGCTGTCCAACGAATATTGGTACGGGTTTACGAGCATCCGTCATGATGCATTTACCCGCTCTTACATTAACTGGGCAAATGAATCAAATTATAAATGCCATGACACGCTTAGGAATGACTGTAAGAGGTATATATGGTGAAGGAAGCGAAAATTTAGGGAATGTTTATCAAGTGTCTAACCAAATTACACTCGGGAAGACAGAGGAAGATATTTTAGCAGATATACAAAGTGTCGCTGAAAAGATTATTCAAAAAGAGCGGCATGCAAGAGGTAAATTAATGGAAAAGGCAGAGCTTGCGCTAGAAGATCGCGTATATCGAGCTTTAGGTACCCTTACACATGCAAGAATTTTAACAAGTGAGGAAGCTGCTACTTGCCTATCTAATGTTCGTTTAGGAGTAGATTTACAATTGATTGATGGTATACAAACAACGACCTTAAATGAATGTGTTGTTAGTATGCAACCAGGTTTTTTACAGCACTATGCAGGTGAGGCATTACCACCTGCTGAGCGGGATCGTGTACGAGCGGAGATGCTTCGTGAGACATTATCTCAAGAACATGCGAATAAGCCTATAAATGGGGAAAAAGGAGAGGATTTATATGATGTTTAATCGTTTTACACAACGCGCGCAAAAAGTATTACAGCTTGCTCAGGAAGAGGCTATTCGTTGGAAGCACGAATCTATCGGTACAGAGCATATTCTATTAGGGCTTATACGTGAAGGCGGCGGTATTGCTGCGAAAGCGTTAGAAGCCATTGATATTAGTCCTCAAATGATTGAAGCTGGCATTGAAGAATTAGTTGGTAAGGGCAAAGAAGATGTCGGTCCAATCGTTCATTATACACCAAGAGCTAAAAAAGTAATTGAATTATCTGTTGATGAGTCACGTAAACTAGGTCACTCCTATATCGGTACAGAGCATCTATTATTGGCGCTTATACGTGAGGGTGAGGGCGTGGCAGCTCGCGTTTTAAACAATGCGGGAGTCGGTTTAAATAAAGCTCGCCAGCAAGTATTATTGCTATTAGGTAATAATGATAATGCACAATCTGGTCAACAAGCAGCTCAAGCTGCCAATACACCAACATTAGATAGTCTAGCACGTGATTTAACACAAATTGCACGTGAAGGTACTTTAGACCCTGTTATTGGCCGAAGCAAGGAAATTACACGAGTTATTGAAGTTTTATCGCGTCGTACGAAAAATAACCCTGTATTGATTGGTGAGCCAGGTGTTGGTAAAACAGCGATTGCTGAAGGATTGGCACAGCAAATTATTAATAACGAAGTGCCAGAAATCCTTCGTGACAAACGTGTAATGACACTAGATATGGGGACAGTTGTTGCAGGTACAAAATATCGTGGAGAATTTGAAGATCGTTTGAAAAAAGTGATGGATGAAATTCGCCAAGCAGGCAACATCATTTTATTTATTGACGAATTGCATACATTAATTGGTGCGGGTGGTGCTGAAGGTGCGATTGATGCATCAAATATCTTAAAACCATCTTTAGCACGTGGAGAGCTTCAATGTATTGGTGCCACAACACTTGATGAGTACCGCAAGTACATTGAAAAGGATGCGGCCTTAGAGCGTCGTTTCCAACCAATCCAAGTGGATGAGCCGACAGTGGAAGAGGCTATTCTAATTATTCAAGGCTTACGCGATCGTTATGAAGCGCATCACCGTGTGAAAATTACAGATGAAGCCATTGAAGCAGCGGCAAAAATGAGTGATAGATATATTTCTGACCGATTCTTACCAGATAAAGCGATTGACTTAATCGATGAAGCAGGTTCTAAAGTACGCTTACGCTCATTCGCAGTACCACCAAACTTAAAGGCGCTTGAGGATAAGCTTGAAAATGTTCGTTCTGAAAAAAATGCAGCCGTATCAGGTCAAGAATTTGAAAAGGCAGCAGCGCTAAGAGATACAGAGCAAAAGCTGAAGGATGAAATTGAAGCTACTCGAAAAAATTGGAAAGAAGAGCAAGGTAAAGCCGAATCTAAAGTGACAGTGGATGATGTAGCAGCAGTTGTATCAATGTGGACAGGAATCCCAGTAGCTAAAATTGCTTCTGAAGAATCTTCGAAGTTATTACAGCTTGAAGAAGAGTTACACAAACGTGTAGTAGGGCAAGGAGAAGCAGTAGAAGCGATTTCTCGTGCAATACGTCGTGCAAGAGCAGGCTTAAAAGATCCAAAACGACCAATTGGCTCATTTATCTTCTTAGGACCTACAGGCGTTGGTAAAACAGAGCTTGCAAGAGCACTTGCTGAGGTAATGTTTGGCGATGAGGATGCGATGATTCGTGTTGACATGTCCGAGTACATGGAGAAACATTCGACTTCTCGTTTAGTAGGTTCACCTCCGGGCTATGTAGGCTTCGATGATGGTGGCCAACTGACAGAGAAAGTTCGCCGTAAGCCATATTCAGTCGTTTTATTAGATGAAATTGAAAAGGCACACCCTGATGTATTCAATATTCTATTGCAAGTGCTTGAAGATGGTCGTTTAACAGACTCTAAGGGACGTGTAGTAGACTTCCGCAATACAGTGGTCATTATGACTTCAAACGTTGGTGCGGATGCATTAAAATACCAAAAGAACCTTGGTTTCAATGTAGGTGGTGCAGAGTCTAAGCATAAAGACATGAAGGGTACGATGTTAGAAGAATTGAAAAAAGCATTCCGCCCAGAATTCTTAAACCGTATCGATGAAATGATTGTCTTCCACGCATTAGAAAAAGAGCACTTAAAAGAAATCATTGCGATGATGGGCAATGCTTTAACAAAACGCTTGCAAGAGCAAGACATTTCGTTAGAGCTGACTGATGCAGCACTTGAAAAAATTGCTGAAGAAGGCTATGACCCTCAATATGGTGCTCGTCCACTACGTCGTGCATTACAAAAACAAGTAGAGGATCGATTATCAGAAGAATTACTAAAGGGTAATGTAGAAAAGGGTAATCAGGTTGTCATTGATTACGTAAACGATGAGTTTGTTGTAAAGAAAAAAGAGGGAGTTTCCATCTCTAAATAATTTCAAGGAAAGACAGTAAGGCTTTAAGTGCCAAGCTGTCTTTTTTTCTGTACAATTAAGGATAAGAACAAATATTCGAGGTGAAAGCAATTTGGCAAAGAAAAAAACGAAATTTGTATGTTCAGGCTGTGGCTATGAATCTGCTAAATGGATGGGAAGATGCCCTGGGTGTGGTGAATGGAATAAAATGGTGGAAGAAGTAGAAATGGTTGCAAAAGGCCCACGTGGAGCATTTCAACATTCTGCTACAGTTACTCAAAAGGCAATCCCGATTATCCAAGTGGAAGCTACTGAAGAATCGCGCGTAGCAACAGAAATGGGCGAACTCAATCGTGTATTAGGCGGGGGCATTGTACCTGGTTCTCTAGTATTAATTGGGGGTGATCCTGGAATAGGCAAATCAACATTACTATTACAGGTTTCCGCATTACTCTCGAATAAAGGGCATCGCGTACTTTATATTTCTGGAGAGGAATCTATTCGTCAAACGAAATTACGAGCAGAGCGTTTAGGAGTGATTTCTCAAGAGCTTTACATATACTCCGAAACAAACCTAGAGTTTTTAAACCAAACCATTGATGAAGTACAACCTAAATTTGTCATTGTCGATTCCATACAAACGGTTTTTCATCCAGAAGTAACAAGTGCCCCAGGTAGTGTCTCACAGGTTCGTGAATGTACAGCTGAGCTGATGCGAATCGCTAAAACAAAAGGTATTGCTATTTTTCTAGTAGGGCATGTCACAAAAGAGGGACAAATTGCAGGGCCACGTATTTTAGAGCATATGGTGGATACTGTACTGTACTTTGAAGGGGAGAGACATCATAATCATCGTATTTTACGAAGCCAAAAAAACCGCTTCGGATCTACAAATGAAATTGCTATATTTGAAATGCTTCAAGGTGGGTTAAAGGAAGTTCTAAACCCTTCTGAGTTATTTTTACAGGAGCGTTCACAAGGTGCGGCGGGGTCAACTATTGTAGCCTCAATGGAGGGGACAAGGCCAATCCTTGTTGAAATTCAATCCTTAGTTACGCCTACGAGCTTTAACTATCCTAAACGTATGGCCACAGGTGTAGATCAAAACCGAGTACAATTGCTAATGGCTGTACTAGAAAAGCGTATGGGTCTCATGCTACAAGCTCAGGATGCATATATTAAAGTTGCTGGTGGTGTCAAGCTGGATGAGCCAGCAATAGATTTAGCGGTGTTGACAAGCATTGTATCTAGTTTTAAGGATCAGGCAGTGCGTGCAACGGATTGCTTTATTGGTGAGGTCGGACTGACAGGTGAGGTCCGTCGGGTATCACGTATAGAACAGCGAGTCATTGAAGCGGCGAAGCTTGGATTTAAAAGAGCTTTCATTCCTTCTTCGAATATTGGTGGTTGGGAATTTCCGCAGGGAATTGAAATTGTTGGTGTAGAAACGATAAAAGATGCACTAAATGCATGCTTTAGAGAGTTATAAAGGAGGTTGTGCATGTTGGATATTATTCTGACATGCATTTTCCTTCATTTTTATGCTAATATCGGAAACTCATATAAAAGAATAAACGTCCTAAATAATAGCTGATGAATGAATAAAGGATTTCATCTAGTACGAACAAAATAGAAGTTTGTAAAATTTTGTCTAACTATCTTATCCTTGTTTCACAACATCAAAAATAATGAGATTTTGACTGAGCTCATGAAAGATTTTCTACCGTAAACTATGTATAATCTTAACTAACAATTAGGAGGTGACAGCTTATGAAAAAATTTGTTCAAATTGCGTTTTTACTGATTGGAGGAGCATTGGGCCTTGTTTTCTTACCGCCATTATACGAATTGCTTCATTTATCATCTAATCCTTGGCTAGATAATCCTTATGTATCAGTAGCTCTAGGCGCACTTTTACTGTTTACACTATCTTTTGCATTTTCCGATTACTTTGTAAGGCTCATTAGCTGGATGGAAGAAGTTCTGTTTAAGGTTCCTATCGGAGATTTATTATTTGGTACGTTTGGTTTAATAATTGGGTTGATTGTCGCTTACTTTTTAGGCTTTGCCATTGATAGTGTACCATTCCCTGTTATTTCGGAAGTACTTCCAATTATCCTGTCATTTGTATTAGGGTATTTAGGGTTCCGTCTAGGTTTTAGAAAAAGAGATGAGCTCATACAGCTTTTTACATTACGTAGTACCAATACGAAGAAAAAAGCTGCTGAAGGTGCTGAAGCTCAAGAGGTTCGTGGAAGCTACAAACTGCTAGATACAAGTGTAATTATTGATGGTCGTATTGCTGATATTTCTGAAACAGGCTTCATTGAGGGTATATTAGTTGTACCTCAATTTGTGCTCACAGAGCTTCAGCATATAGCTGATTCATCTGATACCTTAAAGCGCACAAGAGGTCGGCGTGGTTTAGATATTTTAAAAAAATTACAAGATGAGCGTAAGACAAAAGTTGAAATTACAGACGAGGATTTTGAAGATGTACAAGAGGTAGATTTAAAGCTTGTCCGTCTTGCAAAAAAAATGGGCAATGATACATGCATCGTTACCAATGATTTTAACCTGAATAAAGTCTGTGAGCTCCATCATGTAAAAGTGTTAAATATCAATGATTTAGCGAATGCAGTGAAACCTGTAGTTATACCAGGTGAAGATATGCAGGTTGTGGTTATAAAGGATGGCAAAGAGCATAACCAAGGAGTTGCCTATTTAGATGATGGTACGATGATTGTGGTTGAAGGTGGTCGTAGTTATATCGGACAGGCAATTACAGTTACAGTTACTAGTGTGCTGCAAACATCGGCAGGTCGTATGATATTTGCTAAGCCAAAGGACGATTAGGATGTGGGGAAATGCAATATGAAGTGGTTCTACCTGCTGCCGGAAGTGGGAAGCGTATGGGTGCAGGGCAAAATAAATTATTTTTAAAGCTTTTAGAGAAACCTATTCTGGTACACACGCTAGAAGTGTTTCAACAAGATCCCGCTTGCACAGGTATTTGGCTCGCTGTAAAACCAGAAGAACGTGGATTTATTCAAAAAATGCTAGAGGACTATAGGATTACCAAAGTGAAGGGTTTACCTGATGGGGGTGCTGAGCGACAGCATTCGGTTCATTCGTGTATGAAAGAGATGCAACAGGTAGATATTGTGCTTGTCCACGATGCAGCACGCCCGTTTATTACGCATGATATCATTGCAAAGCTTGTACAGAACGCGCATCATCACGGTGCAGCAATTGCAGGGGTTCGTGCGAAAGATACGATGAAAAAAGTATCAATGAATGGCATTATAGAGGAAACGGTTGATCGAGAAAGCCTTTGGATGGTACAAACTCCACAAGCATTCCGTTTTGAATTAATTATGGAAGCGGAGGACGTAGCTGAAAAAGTAGGTTTTCTTGGGACAGATGAGGCAATGCTAATGGAGCGTCTCGGACATCAGGTACACATCGTAGAAAGTAGTTATGAAAATGTAAAAATGACAACACAAGAAGACTTAGTATTTGGTGAGGCAATCTTGCGTAAGCGTGGATCATTCAATCATTAAGAAATATTATTTATAGAGGCTATTCATTCGTAGTTTGTTAAGGATGGGTAGTCTTTTTTATTTGTTTTGTTTGGGAAAAATTATATGGTCAGAATGCCTTATTGCTTCGTAATCTGTTCATCCATATATGTATGATAATAATGACATAACTGCTAGTCGAATTAGAAACGAAGGCGTAGAAGAGAATAAAAAGTTGGAATGCTCCAATAAAGTGGATTTTATCCATGTGTGATTGTTTTATATGTAAAATGAAATAGTGGATATATGATTAATAAGGTAATAGAATAGATGAAAAGATGTGAGGGGTGTTTATTGTGTCATTAAATGATTGGTTGAATCAAAAGGTTCCAGAAATTACAGGTTCATTAACTAGTATAAATAAACAGTACATCGACGTTGACAACTCAATAGGCTTTGATGGACGAGATCGGGTTATAAAAATAATAGATAATTTCCATGAGGTGCTGTTTCCTGGCATTTATATGACAAGACCTATTGATGAAACAAGGGTGAACGTAGTTTGCAGTAATAAGCTGCGTGAAACAGCATTAGATTTGCGGGATATTATCGAAAAAGTATTATTTTATAATATGGAGGATAGTGATCCTGCCAATTGCGAGAAGTATTGCCGTGAACAAGCAGACAAAATTGTTATGAATTTAATTAATCGATTTCCTGCCATTCGCCAAGTGCTACAAACAGATATTCAAGCGGCATATAATGGTGACCCAGCAGCTCTTTCCACAGAGGAAATTTTGCTAAGCTATCCATCTATTGTGGCTGTTTATATTCACCGCATCGCACATGAGTTATACGAAATGGGTGTACAAATTGTGCCTCGAATTATGTCAGAATATGCGCACCGATTAACGGGTATCGATATTCATCCAGGGGCTACAATAGGAGAATCATTCTTTATTGACCACGGAACAGGTGTCGTTATCGGTGAAACTTGTACTATCGGTAAGAATGTAAAAATTTATCAAGGTGTAACATTAGGTGCACTAAGCTTCCCATTAGATGAAAATGGTAATCCAATTAAGGGCATTAAGCGTCATCCGAATATTGCCGACAATGTTGTCATTTATGCTGGTGCTACTATCTTAGGGGGCGAGACGACGATTGGGCACGATTCTGTTTTAGGGAGTAATATTTGGCTAACACACTCTGTTCCCCCTTATTCACGTGTCTATAATTCACAGCCATCTCCGAATATTAGCAACAGTCAAATGAAAAATATAGAGTATCATATTTAAAGAATGTGGGGCAGTCTAGAGAGTGTAGCTTTCTAAACTGCCCATTACTGCTATAGGAGGATAATTATTAAAGCGCATTTCAAACAACCTAGGGCAAATTTTGATATGATAATGATAAATATTAATTAAAGGAAGATGAATATGTTTCGAATTGGACAAGGTTTTGACGTACATGCATTTGAAGAAGGTCGTCCATTAATTATTGGTGGCATTACCATTCCGCATGAAAAAGGACTAGTAGGACATTCAGATGCGGATGTTCTCTTACACACTGTCACAGATGCGGCTCTAGGAGCAATTGGAGAAGGGGATATTGGCCGTCATTTTCCAGATACAGACCCTGCATTTAAGGACGCGGACTCAGCAAAATTATTAGAGTACATTTGGAAGATCGTTGAGGATAAGGGTTATTCTCTAGGTAATGTCGATTGTACCATTATGGCACAGCGTCCTAAAATGGCCCCCTATATTGGACAGATGCAACAACGTATCGCTGAATTATTACACGCAGAGCCTTCACAGGTAAATGTTAAAGCAACTACAACTGAACGATTAGGTTTTACAGGTCGCGAGGAAGGTATTGCGGCAATGGCAACAATTCTATTGATCAAGAAATAAATGTGGATGAACCCCGCTTTTATTTCCTGTAACAGAGTGGTAAAATGAACAAAGTCAATTTTTGATCGAAAATTTAGGAGGCTTTTAATTATGACGAAAGAAGTTCGCGTTCGTTACGCGCCATCTCCAACAGGTTATTTACATATCGGTGGAGCGCGTACAGCATTATTCAATTATTTATATGCAAAACATCATAACGGTAAATTCATTGTACGTATTGAAGATACGGATATTGAACGTAATGTAGAGGGCGGAGAAGCATCTCAGCTAGATAACCTAAAATGGTTAGGTATTGAATATGATGAGTCCATTGATATTGGTGGACCTTATGCGCCTTATCGTCAAATGGAACGTCTTGATATTTATAAAGAGCACGCTGAAAAACTATTAGAGCAAGGTGTAGCCTACAAGTGTTTCTGTTCTTCTGAAAAGCTTGAAGCATCTCGTGAAGAACAAAAAGCAAGAGGTGTAGCTGCTCCTACTTATGATGGTACATGTCGCCACTTATCAGCAGATGAAATCGCTGCTAAAGAAGCGGCAGGTGAGCCATACACAATCCGTATGCGTGTACCTGAAAATGTAACATACGAATTTGAAGATTTAGTTCGTGGACAAGTTACCTTTGAGTCTAAAGATATTGGTGATTGGGTACTTGTAAAAGCAAATGGTATTCCAACATATAACTATGCAGTTGTTTTAGATGATCACTTTATGGAAATCTCTCACGTTTTCCGCGGTGAGGAGCATTTATCGAATACACCAAAGCAAATGATGATTTTTGATGCATTTGGTTGGGAATATCCACGCTTTGGACATATGACATTAATTATTAACGAAAACCGTAAAAAACTATCTAAGCGTGATGAATCGATTATTCAATTTGTTACGCAATATAAAGATTTAGGTTATCTTCCTGAAGCGATGTTTAACTTCTTTGCGCTACTTGGTTGGTCCCCAGAGGGAGAAGAAGAGATTTTCTCAAAAGAAGAATTTATCAAAATGTTTGATGAAAAACGTCTTTCAAAATCACCATCTATGTTCGATAAACAAAAGCTAACATGGATGAATAATCAATATATTAAAAAGTTGTCTTTGGAAGAAGTGGTAGCATTATCTTTACCACATCTACAAAAAGCAGGCTTATTACCTGAAGAACTTACTGCAGAGCAACATGCTTGGGCGACGGATTTAATCGCACTTTATCATGACCAAATGAGCTTTGGTGCAGAAATTGTCGAATTATCTAGCCTATTCTTTAACGACCATATTGAATATGATGAAGAAGCAAAAGAGGTTTTAGCAGGAGAGCAAGTACCTGAAGTAATGGCGGCATTTAAAGCACAATTGGAAGAGCTAGAAGAGTTTACACCAGATGCGGTAAAAGCTGCGATTAAAGCTGTACAAAAGACAACTGGTCATAAAGGTAAAAATCTGTTCATGCCAATCCGTGTTGTGACAACAGGTGAAACACATGGACCAGAGTTGCCGAACGCCATTTGTTTAATTGGTAAAGAGAAAGCAATTGACCGTGTAGAAAAATTTGCACAATAAAGATAAATTTATTGACAATTCATTCTTTCGTTGTAAAATGTATTTACATTGAAAAAGCGTTGATAAGGAGAAGTAAGTGGCGCATGCTCTTAAGAGAGGACCATCATCGGCTGAAAGTGGTCTGAGCCTAGGCAAAACTGAAATGCACCTTTGAGCATAAAGCTGAACGAGAGTAGGCTTTATCGAGTCATCCCCGTTAATGGATGTCCAAAGTGGAAGGCTTTTTGTCTTCAATCAGAGTGGAACCACGCAAATCGAGCGTCTCTGTCATTCCTTTTAGGAGTGATAGAGGCGCTTTTTTTATTCAACAGAAAAGGAGAGTGAAATACAATGGGTATTCAAATTTTTAACTCATTAACACGACAAAAGGAAACCTTTGTACCGCTAGAAGAGGGCAAGGTAAAAATGTATGTCTGCGGTCCTACGGTTTATAACTATATCCATATTGGGAATTCACGTCCTGTAATTGTTTATGATACAGTACGTCGTTATTTTCAGTATAAAGGCTATGATGTAAAGTTTGTTTCCAATTTTACGGATGTAGACGATAAAATTATTAAAGCAGCAAATGAGCTTGGTGAAGAAGTACATGAATTAACTGAGCGTTTTATTGCAGCCTATTTTGAAGATGTTACAGCACTGGGATGCAAAAAGGCAGATGTTCATCCACGTGTGACAGAGCATATGGACGATATCATTCAATTTATTCAAGTGCTAATTGAAAAGGGCTACGCTTATGAGTCTGCTGGAGATGTGTATTACCGTACTCGTAAATTTGATGGCTACGGTAAATTATCACACCAATCAGTTGACAATTTAAAAATCGGTGCTCGTATTGAAGCGGGCGAGAAAAAAGATGATGCGCTAGATTTTGCTTTATGGAAAGCTGCTAAGCCAGGTGAGATATTCTGGGAAAGCCCATGGGGAGATGGCCGTCCAGGGTGGCATATTGAGTGTTCTGTAATGGCTCGTGAACATTTAGGAGATACTATTGATATTCATGCTGGTGGGCAGGATTTAACTTTCCCTCACCACGAAAATGAAATTGCTCAATCAGAGGCACACAATGATAAAACATTTGCGCGTTATTGGATGCATAACGGGTATATTAATATTGACAATGAAAAGATGTCCAAATCTCTTGGGAATTTTATTCTTGTGAATGATATCCGTAAACAAATTGACCCGCAGATATTGCGTTTCTTCATGCTATCTGTCCATTATCGTCATCCAATTAACTTTGCGAAGGACCTAGTAGAAGCTGCTGCGTCAGGTTTAGAGCGCATTCGTACAGCATACAACAATGTGAAGCATCGCCTTACGACTACTGTAAGCTTAGGTGATCATTCAGAAGAATGGCTGAACAAAATTGCGGAACAGAAAGCGCATTTTGAAGAGGCAATGGATGATGATTTTAATACAGCCAACGCTATTTCTGTATTATTTGAAGTAGCTCGTATTGCTAATATTTACTTAAATGAAGCCAATACTTGCAAGAAGGTATTAGAAACCTTTATTGAAACCTTTGAAGTACTAGGCGACGTCTTAGGTATTGAATTTGCAAAAGAAGAAGAACTATTAGACGAAGAAATTGAAGCATTACTACAAGAGCGCGTCGAGGCACGTAAAAATCGTGATTTTGCTCGCTCTGATGAGATCCGTGACCATTTGCAAGCTCAAGGTATCATTTTAGAAGATACACGACAAGGAACTAGATGGAAACGAGGGTAATTAAGTTGGATAAACTTCGCAATGAAGATGTTAAACAATTAAAAGCGCTGGCGTTAGCCTATATGGGTGATGCCGTATTGGAACAAAAGGTCCGAGAATATTTGCTACGCTCTGGTCGTGTTAAACCAAACACACTACATCGAGAGGCAACTCGCTACGTCTCAGCAAAAGCGCAATCGATGATCGTTCATCGCATGATGGATGAAAATTATTTAACAGAGGAGGAATTGGCTGTGTTCCGCCGTGGACGCAATGCCAAATCCGGCTCTGTACCAAAAAATACGGATGTCCAAACCTATCGTAATAGCTCAGGCTTTGAGGCGGTGCTTGGTAGTTTATATTTATTGAATGAACTAGAACGCGTCTACGAAATCATTGCATATGCTATTCAAATAATCGAGGAATCAAAAGGAGTGTCTAAATAATGGCAGAACAGAATGGTGAAATTATTGCCGGTAAAAACCCAGTGTTAGAAGCACTTCGTTCAGGCCGCGATATGAATAAAGTATGGATTGCAGAAGGAGTAAAAAAATCTGGCGTCAATGAACTGCTAGATTTAGCCCGTGAACGTGGTGTCATAGTTCAATTTGTCCCAAAAAAGAAAGTTGATCAATTATCAAGTGCTAATCATCAAGGTATCGTTGCTTCTGTTGCCGCTTATAAGTATGCTGAACTAGAGGATTTATTTGCAGCCGCAGCTAATAAACAGGAAGATCCTTTTTTCTTAATCTTAGATGAGTTAGAGGATCCTCATAATCTAGGGTCTATTATGAGAACGGCTGATGCTATAGGAGCACATGGTATTATTATTCCTAAGCGCCGATCAGTGAGTTTAACAGCAGTAGTGGCAAAGGCATCTACAGGAGCGATTGAACACGTTCCAGTTGTACGTGTAAACAATCTTGCTCAAACTATAGATGAATTAAAAGAACGCGGTGTATGGATTGCAGGGACAGATGCAAAGGGATCTGCAGATTATCGAAAAATGGATGCAACATTACCATTAGCCATCATTATCGGTAGTGAGGGCAAAGGGATGGGGCGTTTATTAAAAGAAAAATGCGATTTTTTATATCACTTACCTATGGTTGGGCATGTCACATCACTGAACGCATCAGTAGCAGCGGCTTTATTAATGTACGAAGTGTATCGTAAACGTCAAGAAGCGATTGAATAACAATGAAAAACATTTTGCTTGTTGATGGCTATAATATGATTGGATCTTGGAAAGAGCTGCGGCCATTGCGTGATACAAATTTTGAGGATGCGCGAAGAAGGTTGATAGAACTCATGGCTGAATATAAAGCAGCAATGGGTTGGCGCGTAATTATTGTTTTTGACGCCCATCTTGTACCAGGAGTAGAGCAATCTTATATAGAAAATGATGTAGAAGTCATTTATACACGAAAAAATGAAACAGCAGATGAACGTATTGAAAAAATGACACATGAATTAAAGGCTAGAAATGTACAAATTCATGTAGCAACTTCTGATATGGCAGAGCAAAGTGTTATATTTGGGAATGGTGCCTTAAGGAAATCGGCTAGAGAGCTAGAAATTGATACAAGTATTATCCAACATAAAATTACTCATGATGTGAAGCGGAAGCAAGAAAGTAAGCCGCCTTCCCGTATAGAATTAAAGCCAGATGTTGCGCTCGCCTTTGAAAAATGGCGACGAGGGTTGAAATGATTGATTGACGCATATTTTCCAATTCCGTTATACTGTTTCTAATTATCTGTTGTGGCTGAGGTGATACCATGTTTAAAAATAGCATTGTACAAGTGACACAAGATTTTGAACGATTCAATGATGAAGAGCTTATTGAAATGGTGCATCAAGGTAATACAGATGCGTTGGATTATTTAATTACAAAATACCGTTTGTTAGTAAGAGCGAAGGCAAGATCCTATTTTTTAATCGGAGCAGATAAGGAAGACATTGTACAAGAGGGCATGATAGGCTTATATAAAGCGATTCGTGATTTTAAAGGAGATAAGCTTGCATCATTCAGAGCTTTTGCAGAGTTATGTATTACAAGACAGATTATCACAGCTATTAAAACAGCAACTAGGCAAAAGCATATACCTCTAAATTCCTATATCTCTTTGGACAAGCCTATATTCGACGAAGAGTCAGACCGAACGCTTATGGATGTACTAACGGGTGCTATTATGGATGATCCAGAAGAATTGATGATTCATAGAGAAGAGTTTGGATATTTAGAAGAAAAGATGAGTGAGATTTTAAGTGAATTAGAGCTACAAGTTTTAGCCTTATATCTAGACGGTCAGTCTTATCATGAAATTTCTGCCAAATTAAATCGTCATGTGAAATCTATCGATAATGCATTGCAGCGGGTAAAACGTAAATTAGAACGTCATTTAGTCCTTGAGGAAATGTCTTAGCCCATTTAGGCCTTTATTGACATTGACAAATATAGGTGTTAGTCTTAAAAAGACAAAGTGCCGAAAAAGGTGATTATATGGCAAAAAAAGTCGTGCTAAATTGTGAGAAATGTGGTTCGAGAAATTACACGTTCCCAGCTAAAGAAGGTTCAACTGTACGTCTCGAATTAAAGAAATTTTGCTCGCATTGCAATGAACATACAATGCATAAACAAACGCTATAAAATGATATGTAAATAGACAGATTTGATTGATTCGGAGGTTAAGCTAGAATGGGCAAGATCAAAAGCTTTTTCAGCGATGTAATGTCAGAAATGCGCAAAACAAGCTGGCCGAAAAGTAAAGAACTGACGAAATATACAGTCGTTGTAATTTCAACTGTTGTCATTATGGCTTTATTTTTTGTGTTAGTTGACTTAGGTATTTCATCATTATTCCGCTGGTACTTAGATTTATAATTTAGTAAATAGCATATTTTTGAAATAGCCCGTCCATTGCAATAACGGGTTTTTTCGTTTGTTTTATCTTCATTCAGCCGAAAACTCCATCTAATGGGATCGATGGGATGGGTGAAGTGAAGCGCAAAGCAGTAAAATCTCCTCATTATGATAAATACTACTAGGAGAGTATGATAGTAGCGATTGATGACTATGCTAGTTTCGGTATATATCATCGAGCTTTCGCAAGTAATTAGCGAAAGCTATATTTTTCTAATGAGATGTTTGTGAAAAGAGTAAAAATGCATTGAGCGTATCGCGATTCATTTTCACTTTTATTTGTAAGGGAGGGACGGACGAGGAGTCCTAGTAGTTATGGAGAAAAATTGGTATGTTGTTCATACGTATTCAGGGTATGAAAACCGTGTAAAAGCAAACCTGGAGAAACGTGTAGAAACAATGGGAATGCAAGATAAAATCTTCCGTGTGATTGTTCCTGAGCATGAAGAAACAGAAATGAAAGATGGAAAAAAACGTACAATGATGCGTAAAGTTTTCCCTGGTTATGTGTTAGTAGAGTTAATCATGACAGATGATTCTTGGTATGTAGTTCGAAATACGCCTGGTGTTACGGGCTTTATCGGTTCATCTGGTGGAGGAGCAAAACCAACACCGTTATTACCTGAAGAAGCAGATCGTTTACTACAACAAATGGGTATGACTGATAAAGTTGTAGAAGTGGACATTACTGTTGGTGAAGCAGTAGAAGTATTAGAAGGGCCGTTTGCTCATTTCCAAGGACGTGTTGAAGAAATTGACACAGAAAAAGGTAAAATTAAAGTGACGGTTGATATGTTTGGTCGCGAAACGATTATGGAGCTAGATTTCGAACAAGTTCAAAAATTATAGTTCTAACATTAGAACATTACATGCTAATTGGTAGATGTTTCGCAGATTTTGTTAATTACTACTTGCTTAAAAAAATTAAAAGTGGTATCATTTCATAGGTCAGACTGTCATACTTTTGTTTGACGTCTGTAATGATAATTTTAATGTTATCGGCACTTAGCTGACAGACAGATATTGAGTGGGAGGGGCAACCCAATTACCACATCACGGACTTAAGGAGGTGTGTCTCGTGGCTAAAAAAGTTATTAAAGTTGTTAAACTTCAAATCCCTGCTGGTAAAGCTAACCCAGCTCCACCGGTTGGTCCTGCATTAGGTCAAGCGGGTGTGAACATCATGGGATTCTGTAAAGAATTTAATGCGCGTACTGCTGATCAAGCTGGTCTTATTATCCCAGTTGAAATTTCAGTATTCGAGGATCGTTCTTTCACTTTCATTACAAAAACTCCACCTGCAGCAGTTCTACTTAAAGTAGCAGCTGGTATCCAATCTGGATCTGGTGAACCAAACCGTAAAAAAGTGGCAACGGTTAAACGTGATAAAGTTCGCGAAATCGCTGAAACTAAAATGCCAGACCTTAACGCTGCTTCAGTAGAAGCTGCTATGTTAATGGTTGAAGGTACTGCACGAAGCATGGGTATTGTTATCGAAGACTAATCCCATTTACTTGATGTTTTGTTTTTTGGAAGGTTGCGAAGTTTCTTTGTGAACACGCAACCTTTATTCGTGGGAGGTAAAATCCGCTATAACCACAATCAAGGAGGAAATATATAATGGCTAAAAAAGGTAAAAAACTGCAAGATGCAGC
>Ga0213828_1000120_pt1 | contig 97832 bp, 76 predicted proteins | sample MC6MC0897MG_FD_180664 | JGI IMG/M metagenome (GOLD analysis project Ga0213828, IMG submission 180664) | Enriched soil aggregate microbial communities from Iowa State University, Ames, United States - MC6-MC0897-MG | ecosystem: Environmental > Terrestrial > Soil > Unclassified | place: USA: Iowa...
ACTCAGCAGTGAAACGATGCATCGCCGATGGTAGTGTGGGGTTTCCCCATGTGAGAGTAGGTCATCGTCAAGATTCATTTCGCAAAACCCCTATCTGCGCGAGCAGGTAGGGGTTTTGTCTTTGTGCTTTTGGAAAGCCTGCACCCGCTCTCACCGCAAGACCGTAATTTTCTTGACGTCAGTTTCCCAGCTCTCATACGATTGCCAACACAATAATGGCAAAATGACATGCACAGGGAAGTGGCTCATGCAATTACATGGCCTCGCAGCGAGGTTGTGCCTTGCTTTGCGCAAAATCGGCACGCAACGTTCATCGGCCCCTGTGCGGGCGCACGACACTTTCTGCGGTATTCCCAAGCGCGCACTGGCGCTGCTGTTGGCCAATGTCATGTTCTGGCAGCCGCTATGGGCACAGGCTGAAGGTATTGCGGTCAGCGGGGCAGGCACTGGGCTTGCGCAGGCGGGTAATGGCGTGCCGATCGTCAATATCGCCGCACCGAATGCCGGTGGCCTCTCGCATAACCAATTTTCAGACTACAACGTTACGGCTCAAGGGCTGATTCTCAACAACGCCACTGCGCGCACCCAGAGCACCCAGCTCGGCGGGATCATTGTCGGCAACCCGAACCTCAATGGCCGTGCCGCCGATGTCATCCTCAACGAAGTCAACGGCGCCAACGCCAGCCAACTGCGTGGTTACACCGAGGTAGCGGGCAAGTCTGCGCACGTCATCGTCGCCAACCCCCATGGGATCAGTTGCGATGGTTGCGGCTTCATCAACACGCCCAGGGTCACGCTGAGCACCGGCAAGGCGGTGATCGAGAATGGCCAGCTTGGGCACTACCAGGTGGACCAGGGCGCGGTGTCCATTCAGGGAGCCGGGCTCAATGCAAGCAATGTCGACCAGTTCGAGATCATTACCCGGGCGACGCAGATCAATGCGCAGATCCAGGCGAAGAAGCTGGATATCGTGGCGGGCCGCAACGATGTCGATGCGCGAACCCTTGCCGCTACCGCACGGGCCAGCGATGCCAGCCAGGCACCCGCGCTTGCAATCGACTCTTCGGCATTGGGCGGCATGTATGCAAACACGATCAGCCTGGTTGCTACCGAGGCAGGTGTAGGGGTCAGGCTGGCAGGGGACATGATTGCCGGTGGCGATATACAGATCGATGCCAGCGGCAAATTGGACCTGGCCCAAACCTCTGCAAGCGGCACCTTGGCTGCCAAAGCACAGGGCGTCGATATTCAAGGCGCAGTGCATGCCGGCAAGGACATGGCGATCAGCAGCCGCAGTGACCTGCGCAACCAGCACAGCCTGGCTGCTGGCGGCAGTATTCGCCTGGACAGTACCGGCCGGGTGATCAACCAGGGCGTGGTCGAAGCGGGGGTGAACGCCGACAGCAGCCGTAACAGCCACGGCGACCTGCAGGTGAGTGCGCAGGCCGTCGACAACAACGGCCGGACATTGGCCGCTACGCGCGACATCAGCGTGAGCACCTCCGAGCTGATGAACCAGGGCGGTACTTTGAGCGCCGGGCGCGATGCCCGGATCGCCGCCGAGCACCTAGATAACCAGCAACATGGCCGTATGCTCTCTGGCGCAGCGATGGCTATCGGCAGCCAGACCTTGCTCAACGGGCAGGGGGGCTTGCTCAGCAGCAGCGGCACCTTGAGCGTGCGCAGCGCAACCCTGGTCAACCGCAATGGCGAGTTGTCCGGGCTCGGCGAGGTGATCTTGCAAGTGGCCACGCTGGACAACGTTGCTGGCCTGGTTGCGGCCGGGCAATCCCTCGACCTGTACGCCACCGGGCTGGTCGACAACCGTGATGCCGGGAAGATCACCAGTAAACAGCAACTGAACGCTTCTGTTGGCGCACTGGACCAACAGGGCGCTGGGCGCCTGCACAGTGACGATGGCCTGCGGCTCGACCTGCGCCATGGCCAACTGAGCAACCGAGGCGGTGTGATCAATGCCAGCGGCCAGCTGGCGTTGGAGCATCTCGGCGATGTAGACAACCGCCAGGGTGAGATTTCCAGCAACCGCGCCTTCACCGTAACCGCGACGAACTTCGACAATGGCACAGGCAAGCTGCTGAGTGACCAGGCGCTGACCTTGAGCATTGCGCGCACGCTGAGCAACAGCGCAGGCCTGGTGAGTGCCCAGGGCCTGTGGGTCGAGGCCGCCACCTTGTTCAACGCTGAGCAGGGCATGATTTCGAGCCAGGCAGGGTTGGATGTTCGCATCAGTGGCGTGCTGAACAACCATGATGGCAACCTGAGTGCCCAGGGCGACCTGCAGGTTGCAGCCGCCAGGCTGGACAACAGTGCCGGCCGGCTGCACGGCCAGGCAGGGCTGAGCCTGGATTTGAACCACGGCAGCTGGAACAACCAGGGTGGGCTGGTCACTGTGCCTGGCCAATTGCAGTTGCTCAACCTGGCTGCGGTGAATAACCAGGGGGGCGAGATATCCAGTTCGCGCAGCTTCGAGCTGCGCGCAGACACCCTCGACAACCGCAGTGGCAAGCTTGCAAGTGGTGGCAGCCTTGACGTCGTGGCCAGCGGCGGCATCGACAACGGGCACGGCACGCTTGCTGCGGGCCCGGCGCTGACGCTGACGGCGGCCAGCCTGGACAACCGTTTCGGCAGCCTTACCAGCAGCGCCGACATGGTCGCCACCCTGGCCGGCAACCTGCTCAACCAGAGCGGCCTGTTCAGCGCGGGTGGCAACCTGCAGCTAAACAGCGCACACCTGACCAATCATCATGGGCAGTTAACGGCCGCTGCCACCTTGCAACTGCGTGCCGGGCAGTTGGACAACAGCAATGCCGGGCGAGTCTTTGCCCGTGACATCCAGGCCGCTGTCACGGGCCTGGACCAGGTTGGGGGTGGCCAGTTCTACAGCCAGAACAGCCTGCTGCTGGACCTGAACCACGGCCTTCTGAACAACCGGGGAGGGTTGATCAACAGCCCAGGGCAACTGCTGCTGCACAACCTGAATGGGGTTGAAAACCAGGGTGGTGAGATTTCCAGCCAGCAGGCGTTCACCGTAGAGGCCACCAGCCTGAATAACACCGGCGGCAAGCTGCTGGCAGACCAGCAATTGACCTTGCGCATCGCCCGTGCCCTGGACAACACCCAGGGGCTGGTCAAGGCCGCAGCGCTCGATAGCCACAGCGCGCAGGTGGTTAACCGTGAAGGCACCCTGGAGGCACGCGACAGCCTGGTTCTGGCGATTGAAGGTGAACTCGACAACCAGCAAGGGCGGGTACTTGGCAACCGCGTCGCGCTGACAAGTGCAACGCTGAACAATGACGGCGGCCTGGTTCAGGGCGACAAGGGCCTGGCGGTGGCTGTCTCGGGCAAGGCGAGCAACGTCAATGGGCAGTTGCTCGCCGGCCAGGCGGTGGATGTGGCCAGCGCCAGCCTCGACAACCGTCAGGGCCGCATTGCCAGTAACGGCACGCTGACCCTGGCCAATACCGGGCAACTGATCAATCAAGGGGGCGTGCTGGGCGCTGCAGGTGCACTGCATTTGACCTCCGCCAGCCTGGACAACCGGCAGGGTGAGATCAGCAGCCTCTCGGACCTCACCTTAAGCGGCGGACAACTGAACAATACCGGCGGCGGCCGTGTGTTGGCCAACGGCGACTTGAAGCTGACCCTGGCCCGGCTCGACAACCAGGCCAAGGGCGTTATCTCGGGCCAGCGCTCGGTCACGGTGGTTGCCGGGCAGTTGGACAACAGTGCCCAGGGCAGCCTATACGGCAAAAGCGGCCTGGTGTTGCTGCTGCGTGACGGCAACGGCGCCAGCGGGCAGTTGAACAACCGCGCAGGGACCCTGCGCAGCGATGCCGGCCTTGACCTCGACCTGATCAGCTTGAATAACGACAGCGGCAAGCTGAGCAGCGCAGGCACGTTGACGGTGACGGCCGGCCAGGGCGTGAGCAACCTGGGGGGCAGCGTTCTCGCTAGCGGTGCCCTGAGCCTGTCCAGCCTCAGCCTCGACAACAGCCAGGGGCTTATTGGCGCCGATGGGAAGGTACAGCTCACCACCGGTGGTTTCACCAACCAGGGCGGGCGCCTGACCAGTGCCGACCGCCTGAACCTGAATGCCGGGCAGGTGAACAATGTTGCTGGCCGGATTGCCAGTGACAAGGCCCTCACCGCCACCCTGGGTGGCCTCGACCAGCAAGGTGGGGGTGAGCTGTACAGCCGCAGTGCCCTGACCTTGGACCTGAACCATGGCCTGTTGAACAACAGTGGCGGCCTGATCAATACCGCTGGGCAATTGGAGCTGCGCAACCTGGAGGCGGTAATCAACAGGTCGGGTGAAATCTCCAGCGAGAAGAGCTTCAGCCTGGCTGCCGAGCATCTGGACAACAGAGAAGGCAACCTGCTCAGTGGTCAGGCCATCGCGCTGAGCATTCGCCAGGGGCTGCTCAACGTTGGCGGCCAGATTGCGGCCCATGGCCTGACGGCCCAGGCGCTTAGCCTGGATAACCGCAACGGCCTGTTCAGCAGCTCGGCCGACCTTGCACTGACGCTGGTGGGCGCGCTGCTCAACGAAGCGGGCGAGGTATCGGCTGCTGGTTCGAGTGTGGTCAGGGCGGCCAGCTTGGGCAACGGCAAAGGCCAGGTCATGAGCGATATCGCCCTTGACCTGGGCTTGAGCGCTGCGCTGTTCAACCAGGGCGGAACGCTGGGCGCCGGGCGTGAGCTGAAACTGACCGCCGCCAGCCTGGACAACAGCCAGCAGGGCAGCCTGGTCAGCGACGGCAGCCTGGCCGTCACGTCAGGCGGCCTGCTGGACAACCAGAACGGCGGCAGCGTGCTTGCCAAGGGCGTGATGACCTTGCTGGCCGAGGCCTTCGACAACCGTGGGGGGCGCTTTTCGGGGCAGAACTCCCTGACCCTGAACGGCGCTTTGCTGGACAACCGTGGCGGGGTGGTGCGCGCCAACCAGGCGATGCTGCTGCGTCTTTCGCAGCTCGACAACCGTGATGGCTTGCTCAGTGGCGCCGCCGCACTGGACCTTGGCGTCAAGGAACTGCGCAACCAGCAGGGCCTGGTAAGTGCTGGCGGTGTACTGCGCCTGCACGCTGACAGCGTGGCCAATGGCAAAGGACGCATCGCCAGCCAGGGCGACCTGCTGGCCACGGTGGGGGTGCTCGAACAGCAATCCGGTGAGTTGGTGGCCCAGGGTGAACTGACCCTTAGCGGCGATGAGCTGGACAACCGCAATGGTGGCCTGGTGGGCAGTGCACAGGCCCTGAAGATCGAGCTGAAGTCTGCAGACAACCGCAGTGGCGAAATCTCCAGCCAGCAACAGGTCAGCTTCAGCGCGGGGCAGTTGAACAACAGCACCGGAAAGGTGCTGGCCGGCACGCGCCTGGACATGACGGTGGCAAGCCTTATCAACCAGGCGCGCGGCCTCGTGTTCGCACAGGACATCAGTGTGACGGGCGGGCGCCTGGACAACACCCAAGGCACGTTGGCTGGCCAGCGTTCGGTACTACTTCGCCTTGCTGCGCAGCCGGCAGCGCAGCTCGATGGGGCGCTGCTCAATGGGCAAGGCACGCTCAGCAGCGAAGGCACCCTGAGCCTGAGCGGCGAGCAGCTGGATAACCGGGGGGGGCGTATTTCCAGTGCTGGCCTGCTGACACTCAATGGCACACGTGGTGTGCTCAACCAGGGCGGTGTGGTCGAGAGTGCACAGGGCCTGGCGATCACCAGTGCCACTCTGGACAACAGCGAACAAGGCCTGATCAAGAGCCAGGGCAACGCCCAGCTCGACACCGGGCATTTCGACAATTGGCTGGGGGGCCGGGTAATCAGCAGTGCAGGCATGAGCCTCACTACTGGCCAGCTAAACAACGGTGGCCGTATTGCCAGCAACGGCGCGCTCGATGCCCGCGTGACTGGCCTGCTGCAGAAGCAGGGCGAGCTGTTCAGCAACACTCAGCTCACCCTTGACCTCAATCAGGGTGAGCTGAACAACGGTGGCCTGATAAACGCCCCGCTGTTGATGCTGAAAAACCTGAACGCCGTTGCCAACCAGGGCGGCGAGATCTCCAGCCAGAACGCCTTCAGCCTCGCCGCGCGCAGTTTTGACAACAGCAGCGGCAAGTTGGTCAGCAACCAGGGCTTGACCCTGCGCATTGAACAGCTGCTGAACAACAGCCAAGGGCGCATCAGTGCCGCCAGCCTGGACCTGACCAGCCTGCGCCTGGACAACCGCGATGGCCTTGTCAGCAGCCGGGGCAGCCTGACGCTGAATGCCAGCCAAGCCTTGCAGAACCACCATGGCGCGCTGATTGCCGATGGCCTGCTCAACGTGACCAGCGCCAGCCTCGACAACCGCGACGGCGAGGTGGCAGGCAAGGCGCTGGTCGAGCTGGATGCCGCCGCCATCGACAACCAGAACGGCAAACTGATCGGCACCGACCGCATGACGGTGACCTCCAATAACCTGGACAACCGTGGCGGGCTGCTGGGCGCCACAAAAGCGCTGAAACTCGATATCGACGCCCTCGACAACCGAGGCGGCGAGCTCACCAGCAACAGCGATGTCAGCGTGAGCGGGCTGCACCTCAACAACAGCGACGGCGGCGTGGTATTCGCTGCGGGCACCCTGAGCCTTGCCGTGCAACGCGTGATCAACAACACCCTTGGCCAGTTGAGCGGGCAGGGCGTGGACCTGGCCGGTGCGAGCCTGGACAACAGCGGCGGTGCCATTCATGCGCAACAGCCCCTGGTGCTGGCCCTCAGTGGCACGCTGGACAACCGCCAGGGCACCCTGAGCAGCGAGTCGAAGCTGGCCATCACGGCAGCCGGTGTGGATAACAGCAAGGGCACCTTGAGCAGCGCAGCGGGGCTGTCTGTAACCACCAGTGCCGCATTGAACAACGGCGGCGGCGAGGTGGTGAGCGACGGTAGCGTGCTGCTGCGCAGCGCCAGCCTGAGTAACGACCAGGGCAGCATCAGCGCCAAGGGTGCGCTTGGCCTGGTGACGGGAGCCTTGAGCAACCACGGTGGCCGCCTCGACAGCGCGCAGACCCTCGACCTCACGGCCGGGCAACTGAGCAACGGCGGCAGCATCGGCAGCCTCAAAGCCCTGACGGCCAGCGTGACTGGCCTTGACCAGCAGGGCGGCAAGCTGTTCAGCGAGGCCGCCCTTAGCCTTGACCTCAATGGCGGCCGCCTGGACAACCAGGGCGGCTTGATTCACAGCGCCGGGCCATTGCAGCTGAACAACCTTGTCGAGGTCAGCAACCGCTCTGGGGAGGTCTCCAGCACCCAGGCGTTCACCCTGAATGCGCGCAACCTGGACAACGAAAACGGTCGCGTGCTCGCAAGCCAGGGCCTGAACCTGGTGATCGCGCAGGCGTTGAGCAACATCAAGGGCCTGATCGGCGCCGCCGACCTGCATATTGGTGCGGGCACGGTGGACAACCGCACGGGCCAGCTCAGCAGCCGAGGCGATCTGCACCTGAGCAGCAACGCGTTGGTCGACAACCGCGAGCAAGGCCTGGTGAGCGCAGCGGGCCTGCTGCGCCTGAACTCGGGGGCGCTGTACAACCAGGGTGGCAGCCTGCTGGGTAGCGCGGACATGGCCTTGGTTACACAGGCCCTGAACAACAGCGCCTCAGGCCTGATCAACAGCCAGGGCCGCCTTGACCTGACGGCCAGCAGCCTGGACAGCAGCGGCGGTGAAGTGTCTGCCGTTGGCCCCCTGAACCTGGATACCGGTGCGTTGGTGGTGAACAACGGGCGCATCCTCGGCGAGCAAGGGGTCAGCCTGGACCTCAACGGCCATGACCTGCACAACCGCGCCGGCTTGATCCGCGCTGGCGGGGCGCTGGTGTTGAAGCGCGTGGGCACGTTCGACAACGGGGGCGGCGAGGCCTCTGGCGGGCTGGATGTGACGCTTGCCGCCCGCCAACTGGACAACAGCAGCGGCAAACTGATGGCTGTGCAGCGCCTGCTGCTCGACGCTGCCAGCGTCAACAACCAGCGTGGCTTGTTGTCGGGCTGGCAGGGCCTGACCCTGCAGGGCACCAGCCTCGACAACCGTAACCAAGGCACGTTGTCCAGCCGCAGCGGCGCGCTGGATGTGCAGTTGGCTGGCGCATTGCTCAACAGCGCGGACGGCGCCCTGGTGAGCCAGGGCCAGCTGAAAATCGCTGCCGCGAGCCTGGATAACAGCGCTGGCCTGCTTTCCAGTGGCCAGGCGATGCAACTGAACATCGCAAGCCTGGGCAACCAGGGCGGCAGCATCGATGCCCAGCAGTTGCTGACGGTAAACAGCAACGACCTGGACAACAGCGGCGGGCGCATCGCCGGCAACGCCAGCCTGGTTCTAGACCTGCGCGGCACCTTGAGCAACGCAGGCGGCACGCTGGTAAGCGCCGATGCCATGCTGCTGCGCCAGGCGCTGCACGTCAGTAACCACGGCGGCAAGATCGTCAGCCGGGCGGCAATGGAGCTCAATGCCGGCAGCCTCGACAATGGCCAGCTTGGCACCCTTGCAGCCAGGGACCAGGTCAAGGTCAGCGTCAGTTCGGTGCTGCGCAACAACGCCCAGGGTTTGATCTACAGCGAAAGTGCCGATGTTCGCCTGCAGGCCGCCGAGCTTGCGAACCAGCAAGGGGAAGTGCAAGGGCACAGCGAGCTGGTGCTTGATGTTCAGGGTGGCCTGGACAACCGTGGCGGCAAGCTGTTGGCCCAGGCCGGCAACCTGCTGGTGCAACGTGCGGGCAGCCTCGCCAATCAAGGGGGCCTGCTGGCCAGTGCCGGTGGGCTGGCGAACATCACGGTCAGCGGGCTTCTGGACAACACCCGCGACCTCGCCACTGGCAAGGGGGGCGTGGTGCAGGGCCAGCAGTTGCTGCTGGTTGCCGGTAGTGTCGATAACAGCGGTGGGCGCGTTGCCGCGCAAACGGGCGATGCACGCGTGCGCAGTGGTGATTTCATCAACACCGGCGGCGGCCTGTACGGCAAAGGCCTGGTACGGCTCGACGGCCAGGGGCTGAACAACAGCTCAGGGCAGGTGGCCGGTGGGCGCGTCGAGCTGGCGCTGGGTGGTGAGCTCGACAACCGCTCCGGCATTATCGAAAGCGACAGCCTGTTGCTGGTATCGGCGGCAGCGGTGAACAACCAGAGCGGCCAACTACGTGCCCTGGGGGCGACGGGCAAGAGTGACCTGCAGATTCGGGGCGGTTTCGACAACCGCTACGGCCGGCTGGAGATCGGCAACACCGACTTCACCCTGAACACGGCAAACCTGAGCAACCTCAATGGCTCGGTGCTGCATGGCGGTGTGGGGACCTTCGATGTGTCCACCGCCAACATCACCAACAGTGGTGGCAACCTGGTCACCCGCGGTGGCCTGACCCTGACCGCCGCCAGTTGGAGCAACAGCAGCGTGATCCAGGCCGGGCGCCTGACGGTCAATGTCGGCGAGCTGACCCAGACCGCAAGCGGGCAGTTGCTGGCGTCCGAAAGCTTTACCGGCAGCGGCGGCAACTGGTCGACAGCGGGGTTGATCGCCAGTGATGGCCGCTTCGACCTGACCCTGGCCGGCAGCCTGAACGCCACTGGCCGGGCCAGCAGCCTCGGAGTGATGAACCTCAACCTTGGGCAGCTTAACCTGGCAGCCTCCGGCAGCCTGGCGGCAGGTGACAACGCCACGCTCAACATGGGCGGCTTGCTTAGCAACAGCGGACGCCTGACCTCTGCCGCCAACCTCACCATCAATGCGGGTGGCATCAGCAACTATGGCTCGCTGGGCAGTGCCCAGGCCCTGACCGCCACCACCACGAACCTGCTGAACCAAGGTGGGTTCATCTATAGCGGCGCCGACATGGCGCTGTATGCGCAAAGCCTGTCGAACAACCAAGGCGATATCTACAGCCTGGGTGCGATCCGCGTGGCCAGGGACGCGCAGGGCGCGCGGGCGGCGCTGCTGGAAAACATCTCCGGCACGCTCGAAAGCGTTGGCGATTTCAGCATTGCGGCCACAACCGTCAGCAACAAGCGGCTGGACTTCGACCTGACGCCGACGCTGCAGTCTGGCTACATCGGTGTGCGTTGCTACAGCTGCGCCAGCTACATGGATGGCAGTGTGCCGATTTCGCCCTCGTCGCACCTGGTGTGGGCGCAAAGCTATACCTTTGAGGCGCTTGGGCAGGTCGCGAAACAGGCCAGCCTGGTGGCGGGCAGGCACCTTTCTGTTACCAGCGATACCTTCAGCAACGCCAACTCCACGGTATCTGCCGCTGGCAACATCGACATCACCACCGGCACGTTCTCCAACACCGGAACCTCGCTCAACGGCTACACGGAACTGAAGTACATCGACGTTGGCACACCCGGCGGCGGGCTGTGGAAAAGCATCTTCAAGTACAACGCCGAGAACGACCCCGGCTACAACGGCGGTATCCGTTTCTGGAACGCTGGCGGTGCCGAGTCGATGGCGTCCATTACCTCGGGAAGCCGGCCTATCGGCAAAGGTGAAACCCGTTCGTGGCTCAACTTCGCCAGCATGCGCCTGGACACCAGCCGAGACGCTGGTAAAACCAACTACAAGTCCTGGGACTTCATTGTGCCGGCCAACTACGCCAGTGGCCGGGTAAACAGCGCGCCGGCCGTTATCCAGGGCACCAACGCGTTCCTTAACAAACGCGTCGAGAATGCCGGCTCCAACTACCTGCCCTCGGTGGTTGAAGCAGGAGGCAGCGTCGCCATCAGTGCCGCCAGCAAGATCACCAATGGTGTCGAACGCGCCCACAGCCCAAGCGCTGCTGGGGCTGCCCGCGCCCTGGACACCAGGGTAACCGGCAATGCACCGGTTATCGTGCTGAACCGGCAACTACCTGCGAACCTGGCCCAGCAGCAGCTCAACCCCTTGAGCCTGCCTGGCTTCACCCTGCCCACCCAGCAGAACGGCCTGTTCCGCCTGAGCGACCAGGCGGCCAGCGCAGGCCCGGCCGCACAGGGCGACAGCAGCACCCGTAACTGGGCGCTTGGCGGTGCGAGCATCGAGCTTGCACAACGCGAGCAGCCGGTACCCGGCACCGCCCCACGGGCCCTTGAGGCCGGCGCTTTCACGCCGCTCACAGCCGGCACTCACCAGGTGGCCGTTGCCGCGCGGGAAGCGGGTGCCCTGGATGGCAATGGCCGTGCTATCACGGTGTCTGGCGTGGGCAATGTCGACAACGGCACTTGGCAACCGGGCCGCAGCAGCGCGGGCCCGATCACCCAAAGCGAAACCGTCGGCACCCCGCTGACACCTGAAAATGGCACCGGCTCGGTCAGCGCGACAGGCAATGGCGCCGGCACTGTCGGTGGCCGAGACACGCACATCGGCATCAGTCGGCCCGAGTCACCGGTGCAGTTGGGTGAAGCGCCAGTGGTCGTGCCGGCCAATGAGCGTTCAGGCGTGCCCAGTGTCGATGAGCGCACGGCCAAGGTCACCTCCCCGGGCAGCATCACCCCAACCGGCACGGCAACGCAGTTCATCGAACGTGTTCAAGGCCTGCCGGAGCGTACACGGCCTTCCCAGGCACACAAGTACCTGGTGGAAACCAACCCGTTGCTGACCGACCTCAAGCAGTTCATGAGTTCCGACTACCTGCTGGCGGGCTTGGGCTACAACCCGGACGAAAGCGCCAAGCGCCTGGGTGATGGTTTCTACGAACAACGCCTGATCCAGCAAGCAGTGGTGGCCGCGACCGGCCAGCGTTTCATTGCCGGCCAGAACAGCGACGAGGCGATGTTCAAGTACCTGATGGACAACGCCATCGCCAGCAAGCAGCAACTGGGCCTGGCCGTGGGCGTGGGCCTGACTGCCGAGCAGGTAGCGGCGCTGACCCACGACATCGTCTGGTTGGAAGAGGTGATGGTGGATGGCCAAAAGGTGCTGGTGCCTGTGGTGTACCTGGCCCATGCCAATGACCGGCTGGCGCCTAATGGGGCGTTGGTGGCTGGGCGCGACGTCAAGCTGATTGCCGGTGAGAACCTCGTCAACGTCGGCACCCTGCGGGCCAGCAACAACCTTTCGGCCAGCGCCGGCAACGACATTGTCAACGCCGGGCTGATCCAGGCCGGCAACCGTGTCGACCTGCTGGCGGGCAACGGCATCATCAACAAGGCCGGTGGCATCATTGCCGGGCGTGACGTCAATCTCACCACGGTGCTCGGTGATGTCGTCAACGAGCGTACGGTGACCAGCCACGTAACCGACAGTGCGCGCTTGTACCAGCGCACCGACTACGTCGACAGCGCCGCGCGTATCGAGGCTGCCAACGACATGAGCATCCACGCCGGGCGTGACGTACTCAGTGAGGGGGGTGTGCTGAAGAGCGGGCGTGACACCTCGCTTGAGGCTGGGCGGGATATCCTGCTGGGCTCGGCTGAGGCTACGGATGCTGCTGCCTACGGGCGCACCAAGACCCAGACGGTTGAGCAGAACGGCTCAAGCGTGACCGCCGGCAGGGATTTCACCGCGCAGGCGGGCCGAAACCTCACCGCCGTGGCGAGCCAGATCGATGCACAGCGGGATATCGACATATCGGCGGTAGGTGACGTGACCTTGGTGTCGGCGGCCGATGAGCAGCATGCGTCCTATACCTCGAAAAAACTCAAGACCCAGGAAGACCACGTTCGCCAGGTGGGCTCTGAGTTCAGCGCAGGCCGTGACATTGCCATTAGCGCTGGCGAAGACCTGGCCTTGAGCGCCAGCCGTGTCAGCGCAGGCGACGAGGCTTACCTGGTAGCTGGCGGCAAGCTGGCCTTGCTGGCCGCCGAAGACAGCGACTACTCGCTGTACGACAAAAAGAAAAAGGGCAGTTTCGGCAGCAAGTACATCAAGCGTGACGAAGTGACCCGGGTGACCAACGTGGGCAGCACAATCACCACGGGAGGTGATTTGACGTTGGCCAGCGGGGACGACCAGCGTTACCAGATGGCCAAGCTTGAGAGCGGCGCAGACCTCACGATCGACAGTGGTGGCAGCATCACCTTCGAGGCCGCCAAGGACCTGCACCAGGAAAGCCACGTCAAGAGCAAGAACAGCCTTGCCTGGACCAGTGCCAAGGGCAAGGGCAACACCGATGAAACCCTGCGCCAGAGCCAATTGGTGGCCCAAGGCGACATACTGATCAAGGCCGTGGATGGCTTGAATATCGACATCCGCAAGCTTGACCAGAAAACCGTGAGCCAGGCCATCGATTCGATGGTTGCCGCCGACCCGAAACTGGCGTGGCTCAAAGACGCCGAACAACGTGGCGATGTTAACTGGCGCCAGGTCGAAGAACTGCACGAATCGTTCAAGTACAGCCAGTCCGGCCTTGGCCAAGGTGCAATTCTGGCCATCATGATCATCGTCACGGCCTTGACGGCAGGCGCCGCCAGCGGTGCGATCGGTTCTGCCGCCGGGGCTACCGCAGGCTCTGGCTCGGCCATGGCGGCCGGTACTGCAGCCACCGCGACCACGGCAGCGACCTCGGCAGGCTGGGCCAACCTGGCGCTGACCACCGTAGCGACCTCGGCAGCCAGCAGCGCGACCATCAGCACCATCAACAACCGCGGCGACCTGGGGGCGGTGTTCAAGGACATCACCTCCAGCGATAGCCTCAAAAACCTCGCGGCGGCGGGTATCAGCGGCGGGGTGGGGGGGTATTTCACCGACGCATCGCTCACTACCCAATTGGGCGCACGCCTGGCCGTCAGTTCGGCGCTCAAGACCGTGGTCAGTGGCGGCAAGTTCATCGATAACGTGGGCGAGTCGGCCCTGGGCCTGGCGACAGACGCCCTGACCGGCGCCATCTACAACCAGGTCGGCAGCAGCCTGGTTGGCACAGGCCTGCCAACCCGAGTTGCCGTGCATGCCATTGTTGGCGGGTTGATCGGCGAGCTGGCCGGAGGCGACTTCGCGACCTCGGCGCTGGCGGCCGGGGCCAATAAAGCGCTTATCCAGGCCTACGGTGAGCAACTGTTCCCCGGCATGGCGCACGACCAACTGCTGGCCATGACCTCGCAGTTGCTGGGCATGACCGTCGCGGCGGTGGCAGGGGGCAGTGACAAAGACCAGCAGGTGGCCGGCTGGTTGGCCCAGCAAGCCACGGTGAACAACTACCTCAAGCACGAAGAGGTGGACAAGTTCGCCGACGAGTTGGTGGGGTGCCGAGGCGCTGAGAACCCCGGGGCCTGCCGCACGGATGTGCTCAACAAGTATGAAGGCATCCGGGTCAGTAAGACCGGCGCCTGGTTCGAGGGGTGCAAAGCGAGCGGCGAAGCCAATTGCAGCAAGCAGTACACCGAAGTGAAGGCTGGCTCTGATGCATTGGACCTGTTGGCAGCCGGCCCGTCGCTCACCAAGGAAGAGCGGGCGTTGGTGGCGATCATTCAGGACCGCCATTATGACGAAGAGCGCCAGGCGCAGTACTTCTGGTACCAGACGTTCATGGCGGAGTCTGGGGCGGCGGGAGTCGTCGCGGGCATGGCAGGGCGGGGAGGTAGTAAGCCCAAACCGAGAGATGACTCGGATGCCTATGCCAAGTGGTGGTCTGACCTTGCCCAGCCCAAGAACCTGACAGATCTTGAAGCGAGGGCATGGTACTTGTCCAAAGAGGCAGAAATCCCTAGCCGCATCAACAAAAGCCTGCCTCTAGAGGCTCAAGCAAAACAGGCATTTGAGATACGTAACGACCTGAGGAGCACCGCGAGGAGTTATATGAAAAACCGGACGAAGGCGGCGTCCTTGGAAAGGACTGAGCCCAACAGGACATGGTCGGAGATCGTGAACAAGTACTCGTCGGAAGGGCTTACAGGAGATGCCTTGTGGCTTAAGATCATCGAGAAGTCACAGGCATCTCGCGCGACTGTCAACAAAGGGTTAGGTCTTTGATATGGCTAGGTTTTCAGAGTCGGATAATGGGTACAGTCATTTTGTTTTCTTCAGTGAGTATGAAGAAGAGGACTTTGATGCGTTTGTTGAGCATGTGTTGGCCGCGTTGAACGTTCGCGAGATGGGGCGTGAGGAGGGGCCGTATTCCACGTTGGTCATGACGGAGTACCAAGGGCATAAGCTGGTGCTGACGAGTGGTTCGTTTGAAGGGTGTTTCATATCAATGGATCAGGGAGTGGCTTGGTTGGCGAAGGAAATCATCGAGCGGGTATGACTTGGGTGCGCTAGGGCATCATTTTCCCGCAGCCAATCGCGCAGCCTGCCGCCACGAAAGGCTGCCCCACGATTTATGCATGGCCCGCATGCAAACGTGAACCTGGAAACGATTGGATGAAATCCTTTGACGAGGCGCTGGAGTGCGAGCACAACCCGCAACTGAGCTTCCGCAACACGGCGGGCATTCACCAGGCGATCCGAATAATCAGCCGGCTGGCCAGCGAGCAGTTCGCCAAGTTGGAGGCGATGAAGGAGGAGGGGAAAGGTGATGGCGTGCTGCCGTTGAGGCACTGAATTCCAGGCACAAAAAAAGACGCCCTAGGGCGTCTTCTTCTTAGGATTTGGTGGAGCCGGGGTAAGTTGAATTAAATCAGCAATTAATTGATTTATATAGTTAATTAAATGTTTTGCTTGGTGGCTGGAATGCCAGTTGGAATGCTGTCGGTCTACTCAATCACCAGCATGTATTCGAACCGGCACGCTTTGTACCCCCGGATTGGAAATGAAATTCCTGAGACGGCTCTCTCTGCTGAGTGATGAATGTGAGCCTCCGTTGTCTATCCGCGAACTTTTGCTCGGCTCTATGCCTATAGGTATATGAGAGCGGGCAAGTTCCGAAATTCGGCGCGTGGCAAGGTTGGCCGAGTCTACTGCTAATTTGAGGCATCAATGTCACAACCCTGTCCACGAAAATACTTGCTTTGTAGCTTCATGTACCCCGCTTGTGGCTTGCCCAGCACGAGGTTTTGGGCGCTGTCAAGAAGGAGTGGATGCCTGTCCGGCTGTGCCCAGCGCTGGTAGAATCCGTCGTCCTCGTATGGGATGGCTTATGAGGTCACCGTATCGCTCGTCCGGGCGGTGAGGCATGCTAGCTCAGCGTTGCCAGATTCCGGACCTTCGAGCTCTCTAAGGTCGACGAATGGAGGCAGGTGATTCCTTCTAGACCGTGGCGCAACCTAGCTCGCGCATAGCATTAAGGAACGGTAACCCTGATGGTTTTCAATGAAGATTCGCGAGTCAAGATCCCTTGCATTTTGCATCTGGTTCGCCTCGGCTACAGCTACCTCTCCCTGAAGGGGGCTTCGTGGGATGAGCAAACCAACATCTTTCCGACGCTTTTTTCTTCTTCGTTGGCCAGGATCAACCCTGGTGTGGAAGCTGATGACATCGACCGTCTGCTGGCTGAAGTCAAGCTCTTGCTGGACAACGAAGACCTCGGCCAGGCGTTCTACGATAAGCTCACCGAGCGCACAGGCGTCCGCCTGATCGACTTTGAGAACTTTGACAACAACAGCTTCCATGTTGTGACCGAGCTGCCATGCCGAAATGGCGATGACGAGTTCCGGCCCGATATCACCCTGCTTATCAACGGCATGCCATTGGCCTTCATCGAGGTCAAAAAGCCCAACAACCGTGAAGGTGTGTTGGCCGAGCGCAATCGCATTAGCACTCGTTGTCGTAATTTGCGTTTCCGACGCTTCATCAACATTACCCAGTTGATGGTTTTCTCCAACAACATGGAGTACGAAGACGGTTCCCCGCAGCCCATCGAAGGCGCTTTTTATGCTAGCCCTTCGTACGACTCGCCGATATTCAACTACTTCCGGGAAGAGGAAACGTTGAACCTAGCCGAGCTCCTGGCCGCCGAGGATGACGCAATAGAAAACGAGGTTCTACACGACAACAACCTCAACGTCATCAAGTACAGCCCGGAGTTCCTCAGTAACAAAGATCCCGGCGCGCCGACCAATCGTATCTGCACGTCATTGTTCAGCCGTCAACGCTTAAATTTTCTACTGCGCTTCGCGCTCGTCTATGTGAACGAGGCTGACGGGCTGCAAAAGCACGTCATGCGTTATCCGCAGCTTTTCGCAACTAAGGCGATTGAGAAGACTCTTGATGCCGGCGTGCGCAAAGGTATCATTTGGCACACTCAGGGCAGCGGAAAAACCGCGCTTGCCTACTACAACGTTCGCTTTCTGACGGACTACTTCCAGCGCCAGGGAATAATCCCTAAGTTCTATTTCATCGTCGATCGGCTCGATCTACTCACCCAGGCCCAGCGTGAGTTTGCTGGGCGCGGGCTGATCGTACATAGCATCGACAGCCGTGAAGCCTTCGCTCACGACATCAAGGCCACCCAGGCGCTGCACAATCACAGCGGTAGGCCAGAGATCACAGTAGTCAACATCCAGAAATTCCAGGATGACCCGGACGTGTTACGTACCGAGGACTACGACGTAAATATCCAGCGCGTCTACTTCCTTGATGAGGTGCACCGCAGCTACAACCCGCATGGCAGCTTTCTCGCCAACCTAAGTCAGTCGGACCGTAACGCTATCAAGATTGGCCTAACTGGTACTCCGTTACTGGGTGATGATTACAACTCTCGCGCCTTGTTCGGCAACTATATCCACAAGTACTACTACAACGCCTCCATCGCCGACGGATACACTCTTCGGCTGATCCGTGAAGAAATCGCTACTAACTACAAACTGATTCTTCAGGAGGCGCTGGCTGCTGTGGAGCTGCAGCAAGGTGATATCGACCGCAAGCTCGTCTATGCCCACCCGCGATTTGTCGAGCCCATGCTCGAATATATTGTGCGTGATTTCGAAAAGAGCCGCGGTGCTTTAGCCGATGCTAGCATCGGCGGCATGGTGATCTGCGACAGTGCCGAGCAGGCCCGGCAGATGTTCGAGATATTCAACGTCGTTCATGCCAAGCCAGGCCAGTCAATCCTCCACTTGCAGGATTCCTCGCAAGCATTGATCGCTGCCCGGCAGCCCGGCAGCTATGCCGCCCGCACTTTGATGGAGAACCGAGTCAAATGCGCCGCCTTGATCTTGCACGACGTGGGCAGCAAGGAGGAACGTAAGCAGTGGGTGGAAGACTTCAAGGCGGGCAAGATTGACCTGCTATTTGTCTACAACATGCTGCTCACCGGCTTCGATGCCAAGCGCTTGAAAAAACTCTACCTCGGTCGTGTGATTCGTTCGCACAACCTGTTGCAGGCACTCACCCGCGTCAATCGTACTTACAAAGATTTTCGCTACGGATATGTAGTGGATTTTGCCGACATCCGAAAGGAGTTTGACAGTACCAACAAAGCCTATTTCGACGAGCTGCAAGCCGAGCTAGGCGACGAGATAGAGCATTACTCCAGTCTGTTTAAATCCGCTGAAGAAATCGCTGAGGAAATCGAAGCGATCAAAGACATCCTGTTCAGCTTCAACATAGAGAACGCCGAAGAGTTTTCGCGGCAGATCACCCAAATTCAGGACCGCACCACGGTGCTTGCGCTCAAAAAAGCACTGGCCGACGCTCGCAGCCTTTACAACCTGATTCGCCTTCAGGGTGACTACCCGCTCCTACAGCAGCTTGATTTTCATAAACTTAATCAGCTCTACCGCGAAACCTGTAACCACCTCGATATGCTCAACCTTAAAGAGAGTATCGAATCCAATACCGACACCAGCAACCTTCTTAACGTGGCCTTGGAAGATGTGTTGTTCATGTTCACCAAGGTTCGGGAGGAAGAGCTGGTCCTGGCTGACAAACTCAAAAGCACTTTGCGCCAGACCCGCGAAGCTCTGGCTGACAATTTTGACCAGCAAGATCCCAAGTTCATTACCCTGAGGGAAGAGCTGGAGCGTTTGTTCAAGCAAAAAAAACTCAACGAAGTCACCCAGGAAGAGATGACAGTCAATATTGGCGCACTCAATGCGATTCACGAACAAGTTAAAGAGCTCAATCGGCAGAACAACCAGCTACGTGCCAAATATCACGGCGATGCAAAATACACTCGTATCCACAAGCGCCTGCAAGAGCGTGGCGGTCTCACCCAAACCGAACGCCGCCTTTATGAGGCGTTATCCGGTGTCAAGCAAGCGGCCGACGAGCAAGTTCTGCAGAATACCCAGTTAGTGAATAACGAAAGCTACTTTGAAGGCATGATGATGCCACTGGTGATTAGCGAATTCCAAAATCGCCAGAAAATTCAGCTCACTCCAAGCGCCTCTCGCACCATAAATCAGTTGGTGGTGGCCGAATATATAAATGAATTTGCCTCTGGCACTCGGGTAGGAACACGTACGTGGTAACGCAAGAATTTGAACAACGCACACGCCGACTGATCGATAGTCTCAAGGCGATTTGTGCAGCTTATGGACTTGGGAATGATGGTAATGAATTCAAGATAATTACCCAAGTATTTCTCTATAAGTTTCTTAACGACAAATTTACATACGAAGCTAAGAAAATTCGTCCTGAGCTAAGCAAGTCCCTTACTTGGGAGGAGGCTATGGCCAGTCTTGGCGCTGATGAGCTGGAAATGTTGCAGCTACAGCTGGGGCCGGACACCCCGCGGCTGAAGCCTGAGCACTTTCTTGCCCATCTATTCGGCAGGCAGAACAATCCAGAGTTCGCCAAGCTATTTGACGATACTCTTCGTGATATCGCCATTACCAATAATGAGATCTTCGCTGTTAAAACCGATGGCGGAGCCAAGGTTACTCTATTTGATCGTGTCAGTGAGTATATTTCCGACCCGTCACGACGCGACGATTTCTGTCGTGCTTTAATTAATAAGTTGGTGGAGTTTAGCTTTGAGCGTATCTTTACGCAAAAGTACGATTTCTATGCTGCACTCTTCGAATATTTGATCAAGGATTACAATAGTAATAGTGGCGGTAAATACGCTGAGTACTACACGCCACACTCTGTAGCTAAAATTATGGCCGCTATCTTGGTCCCGGATGGTGTGCGCGGGAAAATAAGGAACGTGAGCTGCTATGACCCCTCTGCTGGGTCCGGCACTTTGCTAATGAACATCGCCCATGCTATCGGAGAGCAGCGCTGCAGTATCTATTCACAGGATATTTCGCAAAAGTCATCCAGCCTGCTGCGCCTAAACTTGATCCTCAATAATCTGGTGCACTCAATTCCCAATATTATCCAAGGCAATACCATGCTTCATCCATACCATCGGGATGGTAAGGGTCTTAAGAAGTTCGATTATATCGTCAGTAATCCACCATTCAAGATGGATTTTAGCGATTTTCGTAATGAGCTGGATACTAAGGAACATCAGGATCGTTTTTTTGCCGGGGTACCAAATATACCCAAGCAGGCCGTCGACAAGATGGCTATCTACCAATTGTTCTTACAGCACATTATTCACTCTTTGAAAGTCGGTGGCAAAGCTGCCGTGGTAGTACCCACCGGTTTCACCAACGCGCAAAGCGGAATCGATAAGGGCATCCGTCAGCATCTGGTAGATAACAAGATGCTGGCCGGCGTGGTCTCCATGCCCAGCAATATCTTCGCTACCACCGGTACGAACGTATCAATCCTCTTTATCGACACCACCAATAAAGAAAACGTGGTACTGATCGATGCCTCCGGCCTCGGCACAAAGATCAAGGATGGGAAGAACCAGAAAACCCTTCTGTCTGAGTCCGACGAAGACCGTATCATTACTACCTTCAATTGCAAACAGGCCGTGGAGAGTTTTTCCGAGGTGGTCAGCTACGCCGACATTGCCGCCAAGAACTACAGCCTCAGTGCCGGGCAATACTTCGAGGTGAAAATAGAATATAGCGATCTGACGCCGCAGCAGTTCGCCGCCAAAATGCAAAGCTTTACTGATAATCTAGATACGCTATTCGTTGAATCGGCGGAGCTGAAGAAACAGATTAAAAAGCAGTTGGCGAGATTGCAGTATGAATAACTGGCCGCGAGTTCCGGTTTCTGATTTGTGCAGTTTGATTGTTGACTGTGTCAATAAAACTGCCCCGAGCGTTGAGCAAGATACGCAATATAAGATGATCCGTACGACCAATATTAAAAATGGTCGGATCAGTTTAACCGGCTGTCGCTCCGTTTCGAAAGAAACCTTTGAGATTTGGACAAAGAGAGCAAAGGTTGAAAGGGGAGATGTGCTCCTGACTCGAGAGGCTCCCATGGGCGAGGTCGGGCGAGTGAATTTTGATGCTGATGTTTTTCTTGGGCAGAGGATAGTTCAGTACAGACCTGATCCAGAAAAGCTGGCTTCTGAGTACTTGCTGTATTCATTCCTTTCGCCAAGCTTGCAAAGCCAGTTTAAGAGGCACGATAGCAGCGGCTCAACCGTTAGCCATATTCGAGTACCCGACTGCTTAAAGTTTGAAATACCTCTTCCTCCCTTGCACGATCAGCGGAAAATCGCGGCTGTTCTTTCTGCAATCGACGGTAAAATTGACTGTAACAATCGCATCAGCTACGAACTAGAAGCGATGGCCAAGACACTGTACGACTACTGGTTTGTGCAGTTCGAGTATCCTGACCTCCACGGTAAACCTTACAAAAGCTCCGGAGGTTTGGTTACCTACAGCACCACCCTAAAACGGGGTATTCCGATGGGGTGGCAGGATTCAAGTATACTGGTGGTTGCTGACCTGCTTGGTGGTGGCACACCTACGAAAAAGAAGGATGAGTACTGGGGTGGTGATATTCCATTCTTCACTCCAACTGATGCCGATGGGGGAACTTTCAAGTTTTCGACGGCAGATTATATAACTCACGAAGGCCTGAAAGGCAGTAGTACCAAAATCTTTGGTAAACATACGGTTTTCATCACGGCACGTGGATCTGTGGGTAAGTTGACACTAGCAGGCGTCGAGATGGCTATGAATCAGTCTTGCTACGCTCTCCGCGCCAAACCCGAGATCAGTTACACATTTCTGTACTTTCTAGCTCGGGAACTGATCCATCACCTTCAGGTTAAAGCCTCTGGCTCAGTATTCGATTCAATCGTATCGAATGATATCGAGTTGACTAAGCTGGCAATTCCACCGAGAGATCTCATCGAGGAATTCGCAACGATTGTTGAGCCCGCGTTTGAGAAAATCGCCAACAATATCAAAGAAAACCTTGAACTTGCCCAGCTCCGTGATTGGCTGCTGCCCATGCTGATGAATGGCCAGGTCACGGTGGCTTAGTGTCTTCTGCTTTATGGGAAAACCACGGAAACTCATTTGCTTGCATTTGAAAATATATTTCGAGACTTGGGTACAAGCTCTCACTGGCCGGGGTTTGTTTCGGTGCGAATGCCGGCAGGGTTGTTGATACTTGAGGGCGGTATGTTGGCATCCATTCCGGATTATGTTGATGTCAGACTGATAGCAGCGTTGAAACCTTGGCGCCCGCTAGCAAACACTCCCGATAAATTGGACTTTGACTAGGATAGGAGCTTCGTTAAGCATGGAGTCTAGCGATAAAGGTGATTTAATCCGCTAAAAATACGCGGGGATATCGCCATTAACGCTGGACTCCTGAGGCTATGCTCAGGGAGCACACTTACACTCCAGCATAAGCCAAAAATCGATTGCGATAATCACGTCGTATCTGGGGGGCTTAATCTCTTTGCAATGGCTCATAAGGCCAGAGATGGCTTGAGTATGGTGTTCCTTCTTTATTGGTTTTATAAAAAATTCTGAACTGAGATCCTAGCGCGCTTTCTGTTATGGCGGTGGCGCAGCGACTAACTTTAGTCCCTTGCGGCAAGACTTGATCGGCAGTTACCCATGCTTCGTTTTTGTTTTTGGTATGCACCACCTCAACGATGACGGAGGGGAGTGCGCTAAATTTTCCTTTTGCCGGACTTGCGTCGGTAATGTAAGTTATTGCAGAAGGGATTTGCATCAGCTCCAAATGTTTTAGGCAGCGCATTAGACTTATTTTGGAAAATAGCGGCAGGTTTTCCGAGAGCAGCTTCGGGTCTTTAGTTGTTATGATTCCGTAGATTACTTTTATATTTATATTGTCAATTGCTTCGCAGTATGACTTTAGGTCATTCTGTCCAATTTGTTCTGTGATCAATTCCTTTAGCTTTTCACGGCATTTAGGTTCGAGAATTAGAAGCTCAGCTGAGTTGGTGCCTTGGTTGAACAAGTGGCTGAGTTGAGAAGATCTAGTGGATATTTTGAGGTGATAAAGCTTAGCCAGTTCGTGCTCGCCATTTTCAGCCTTGCTCAGAGTGTACAAGTCACAAGGTTCAATGGCAGTCTGGCCATCAAGGCTCATGTTTTTCTGATCTAAGCATATGAAGCCGTGAAGTCTCTCAGCTACAGCACTATTGTAGGCTTCTTCGCTGTAATGGCTGATCCCATCCTTGACGCAATCGTGATTGTAATCAAATAAGTCTGTAGGCTCGAATTTGGTGTCGAGGTATTCTTTAAGTAATTCTATGTATTCTCGCTCGATGCGATACCATGAGCCTTCGCATATATGATAAACCTCTGCTTGTTCATGGATGTCAAGTAATAGGCAGTTATATATGTTGTAGGCTTTGTGGCTGTTTCCATCTGTGTCGCACAATGCAACGCTAAATGATTTTAATTTTTCAGCAGTAAATCCATTTAGATCGGTTGTTTCACCAAGGTAGTCGTAAAAAGCATCCAGCGATATATCTGTATAAACTTCCGCGACTCCGCCGCGTCCTTGAAATCTACAGGAGGTGTTGTCTCGATAATCGACTATATCCGGGATGCAAAGTGCCAATGACGGATCTCGGGCAATAAAGCATTGGAGAAGTTTATTGTTTAGAGTGCGTACAATGTCAGGATCATTTTCAGGTGAGATTTTTCCAACATTTGGGAATGTTTTCAGATAGTCATTGCTGTTGTACAGTGTTAGTAGATTGGTGCATAGATTGTAAAGTTCTTCAGGGAGAAGCTTCAAGCTGACTTTTAGACTAGCTGAACCTGTTGCGCTTTTAAAAAGTCCAGTTAGGTCCTCTCTGACAGCTCCTGTGAGGCTTCTGACAATTTCTGTATTGCTATCAAAATCAAGGAAAGTTATATCTGCAGCTGCTGGGATCTGTGTTCTTTTTCGTCTTGACGCACCAGGATCCATAACATCTGCACTCTTCAGTTTTTTGGGGTCGAGACTGTTAAGTGTTACTAATAATCCAAAATCATATTCGTAGCAGTTGTCGAAGAGCTTGTGAAAAACATGTCCAAACGATAAGGCAAACCATCTATCTGCTACAGGTATGAAGACCAGTGCGCCTTTGTTTGATTGTTGGAGAGGGTTCGCGATGTTGAAGTATTGGCGCCACCAAGGCTCTCTTGGCTGGCTGTCGAGAATGTAAACGCTCGAATTTTCTGGAAGACGGTCAGATGCTATGACTTGACCTAATTCGTGCTCTTCTTTTAGTGAGTTGGTGGCGTTGAATCCTTGTTTCAGCAAGAATATGGTAAAAGGACGACTTTTCAATTGCTGAATCCCTTCGGCTGGCGTTGATTAGGTTTTATTTAATCCGTGATAAAATTTTTCTGTGATTGGCGCATTGCTATCATTGGTTATTATATGACGACGATTGTTCCAGATTGCAAGTCCTCCTACATTCAGGTTTCGTGCTGTTCTGGCACGTCTCTCGACGGTTTATTGACGTATCTAATACTGGCGGTCGTGATGGCTGATGCTGGTTTAATCATAGTACGAACCATAGCTTTTCCAGGCGTTTCGCGAGCAGCCGAACTGTCAGCAAGTGGTAATAGCGCGTCGCGTCACTGTGATCTGCTAAACAATTATCAAGAAACCAAATTAAATGCTTCCTCTGCCAAGCCCAAGGCGTCTCTCGCTGCCATCGCTTTGCGATAGCCACTTGGATAGCCCTAGCTTGCCGAAAATGACGTTGTCGTGTCGCATGCGATCCAGTCAGCACGCCATCTAAGAACAACTCCATATTGAATGGCTTGCTCATATATGTCCTCCAATGTAGGCAGCGACTACTTCGATCCGACAGTGCCCCAGCTCGTAGCTGATTTGCCTTCGGGCCTGACGATCTAGGTGTCTATCTACCTGGCAACATTGGCCGCCACTGATTGGCGCGGGGTGTTGGGTGATCTGCTCGTAGCGCTCACATGCGTACGCCGCTCGTAGCTCATGGAAGCCTCTGAGGTTCTGTGCATGCAGGATGTCCCGTGCCGGACGGACGATGTCCTGCAGAACGTCAAAGTAGCTTTCGTGTGGTGCAATCAGGTTGCGGCTGCCCGCAGGCGACACCTGCCGCGCAAACCCAAGTGCGTCTTGAACATGGTCGTCCACCGCAATCCAACGCGGTGCTGAAGCGCCGGAGCGACCGCCTTTGGTGCCATCCTGAATGTTAATCCTGCCTAGGTCGTTAGCCTCACGGCTTAGCCGTGGCAGGTCCGCCAAGATGGTCTCACGCAGGCGCATGCCGGTGGCTCGCGCCAACAATACGATCGCGGCGGCCCGTATCTGGTCACGGCTGCAAAGCGCATCGACGATCTGCTTGACCTGTTTGCGATCCTGGCCCTGCGGGATCGCGTGACGAACCCCGCTGCGCTGCATACTCAACGCCTTGCTCGGACTTGGCAATTTCACATGCTGATCACCGCGAAGCGCCGCCATGGTTCTGTTGACGCTGGACAGCCGGTTTTGTGCGGTGCAGACGGCGAGGTCACCGCGCTCAACCAGGTCACGCAGATAGGCCGCATAGTCGGCCAACACCTTTCGATCAATGTGCCGCGCATCATTGATACCGGGCCCTTGTTCGGAGCGGCACCATCTGACGAATGCCTGCCACCGATCACTGTGCGCCTTGACCGTGCCGTAATGGCCGCCGCCAAACATGTCTTTCAGCGCCTGCGGTCCTGCGTAGCTCAATTGCCTGCCGTAACCGAAATTACGACCTTCGCGTCTACCTACCAATGCCATATCGGTCACCTCATCTTCCGATCGCCTATCCTCGCCCCACGTCATCCCGCCAAGAATGCTGAGTGTTATCAGGGATCAAGGCCCCTGCGACCTGTGGGGAATGTCCTCTACGCGGGACTGACGGCTCCTTACAACCGGGAGCAAGGGCATCTCATGATCTGGCCTCCTTAACACCGTTGCCGGTGGGCGGGTGGAGGCAGCGCTGGCTGACGAGACCAGTGCCTGAAGATCCTGAGCCTGGTGCAAGCAGCAATGCGATGACCGGGGCATGCCTGACTGTCAGTCAGGTGCTGTCCATTCCCTGGTCTGCGGCACCATCATCTACAAGGCTGTTGCTGGTGACATCGGCGTTTGTCACGCCGATTGTCACGAGGGGGAATGCCGCAAAGCCATATGCGATAAGGGCTGCAGCAGTGGTAGAAGTGCCCGTCTCTTTCCACGAGAAAGAGACGGGCGCAGGTTGGCGCAAGATTCGGCCAAGCGGATAGGTTGCTGCAGGGCAGCACAGTACGGTGTAGTTGGCGCAAGAGGGCCATGAGATTAGAGAGCATCTATCACCGGGGGAGGTGACCGGGCGAGCTGCCGGATGCGAATCGCCCTTGGGGAGAACCACCGCGGGAGCGGCGTGACCTTCAAGGTTCGGGTCACCTGGGTTGCTGTCATCGACAGCGCTTGCAAGGCCAGTTCTACGCCTGTGGATAAACCCGGTCAAGGGCCGAAATTAAGCGCTTTTGGGGACGTGAAAAGCGGTTATCCATCGGTGGAATTCCGTGGTAAATCCCGGACAACGTTGTGGCTTTTAGCTCTTTAAAGTGAGGTCCATCCAAACAGGGCGGCTTTGCAGCCCTGTTTGGATGGACCCGTGCTGACAAGCGGATAAACGAGGCTGCTTTCCCTGAATCTTGAGGGCTCAGTTGCTGTCGCCGCCGTAATTGCGCCTGTAAAGCGCTAGCGGATCGGCACCACGTTCTTGTCTCTGACTTGGCCGTATGCAGAGGCGAGCAGGCTGCCGGTAGCGGCTTTCTGGATGTACTCACTCCACCAGGCCATCATCGGGCGCCGGCGCTCTATGTAGTCGGCCCGGTTGTATGCGCTGCGCACCTCATCCTTGTCGACATGCGCCAGTGCGACCTCAATGAGTTCCGGGTCCCACCCATGCTCATTCAAGATGGTGCTAGCCATCGAGCGCATGCCGTGACTAACCAACCGATCCTGGAATCCCATGCGTTTCAATGCCATGTTGGCCGTTTGGCTATTGGCATGAGTACGCGGGTTTCTGTCAGCCGGGAAGACGTATTCGCGATGGCCGCTGTGGGTCTTCAGTGACTCCAACAACGCGACAGCGTGATCACTCAACGGAATGCTGTGTGGGCGGCGCTTCTTCATCCGCTCCGCAGGGATAGTCCAAACGCGCCTTTCAAAGTCGATGTCTGCCCAGCGAGTAGTCGCCGCCTCGGCGGGGCGAGTCATCGTGTGCAACTGCCATTCGATCAGGCAGCGGGTGGTGCGTTTGATACTGGCGTTCGCGATCTCCAGCATGAGCTCGGGGAGTTCCTCGGGCGGAAGCGCAGCCATGTTTTCTTTCTTGGGCTTCTTGAATACTGCCCTGATGCCGGTGAGCGGGTTGGCGAAGATCAGACCGGAGTTTACTCCGTAGGTCATGATCTCGTTTAGCCGCTGGCTAAGACGTTTGACCGTCTCCAGGCTGCCTTTCGCTTCGATTGGACGAAGCAATCCGATCACCATCGGCGCGGTGATTTTCGTCAGTGGTGTCGTCTTCAAATCGGGGAACACGTGCAGCGTGAGCGACCGCCAGATGTCCTCGGCGTAGGCCGGGGTGACCGAGTCCTTCTTGAGCTCGAACCAGGCGGTGGCCACGTTCTCGAAGGTGTGTTCGGTTTCCGCGCGTTTGGCTTCATTCAACGTATTGCGCTGCACCTTCGGATCGATGCCTTGGGCGAGCAGCTCGCGGGCTTCTACTGCCTTCTTTCGTGCATTCGCCAGTGACAGTTCGGGATAGGTCCCGAAGCCGATGTTGATACGCTTCTTGGTCACCGGTTCGCGGTAGTTGAAATTCCACAGCAACGAGCCGTTGCTGCGTACCCGGAGCTGCAAACCGTCACCGTCAGTGAGGACATAATCCTTGGACGCGGGTTTGACTCCCTTGAGCTGTCGATCGGAGAGGCGGAGGTTTTGAGCAGGCATGAGATTGTCCTCAAGCACTGATTCGGTATTCCAAAGATTAGCACCGGGTGAGCTGGAATACCGCCTGGAATACCCGAATGGCTGGAACTCAAAAACTCTTGAAAGACCGAAAAAGCGCTGGAGGCCGCGTATTTACTGGCTTTCAGGCACAAAAAAAGACGTCCGTGGACGTCTTTGATTGATCATTTGGTGGAGCCGGGGGGATTTGAACCCCCGTCCGCCAGTACTCCGCTGTCGGTACTACATGCTTAGCCGTGTCTACTGATTTAATCCGCAGCCGCCCGACGGGCAGGGTGCTTTGGATGAGTTGGGTAAGTTTTAGTCGCTTCGCCCCCAACGTGCTGCACGACGATCCTGTTCTGTATGACAATCATTTCGGGTTTACAGGCATCCCCTGATGATTGCTGGACCCGAAGGTACCAGGAGTGCATGTCAGCTGCAATTAAGCAGCGAGAGCAGCACCGTATTGGTCGTCATTGGCAACTATAGAAAGTTGCAACAGTGGATTTACGAGTTCTGTTACCAACTCGGCATGCACCTAGAGTTTCGCTACCGGCGTCGAATCCTAATCGGCCCCACACTCAGCTCTAGCTGAACGTGCCTTTCAGCACGCAAGGGCGAGTATACGCGCTTACGCGGGCGACGTCGACAGAAGGTTCGGCCACCCGCGTGTGCGCAGGGCCTATGTACCGCTGCCACCGGCCGAGCCGCTGCCTTTCTCGGTCTTTTCCAGGCGCTCGAGCACCTTGCTGGTGATGGCGATGCATTCCTTGGTATCACCTTTCGCCTGGGCGGCCTTGGCCTCGTCCACATGCTCGGTGATGGCCTTGTCCAGGCCTTCGGAGGTGGCGCCGGCGGTGGCCATGCTGTCGTCGATCTTCTGCAGGTTCATGGCGCACAGGTCGTCGGCGGCGAATACAGGCGAGGCCAGCAGGGTGGCGGCCGCGAACAGGGCGGATAGCGCAGTACCTTTCATGGGAGTCTCCTCGTGAGGCCTCGGGAAGGTGGGCCTGATCGGTGGACTGCGTGGCTTTGGGCGGGGTTCAATCGGGTTTGCCGCCCTGGTATCGCGGGGCAAGCCCGCTCCCACGTGTACGGATCACCCACGCCTTGCGCTCCCGGGGTTTTTGGCACGCGCAAATAAAAAACCCCGGCACGGGGCCGGGGCTCTTTCATCACGCTAACGCGATCACTCCTGGTTGGCCAGTTTGTGCTCGAGGTAGTGGATGTTGACGCCGCCTTTGCAGAAACCTTCATCACGCACCAGGTCGCGGTGCAGCGGGATGTTGGTCTTGATGCCGTCGACGACGATCTCGTCCAGGGCATTGCGCATGCGCGCCATGGCTTCGTCGCGGTCCTTGCCGTAGGTGATCAGCTTGCCGATCAACGAATCGTAGTTCGGCGGAACCGAGTAGCCGCTGTACAGGTGCGAATCGACGCGCACGCCGTTGCCGCCCGGGGCGTGGAAGTGCTTCACCTTGCCTGGGCTCGGGATGAACTTCTTCGGGTCTTCGGCGTTGATCCGGCACTCCAGCGAGTGGCCGCGAATCACCACGTCTTCCTGGCGGAACGACAGCTTGTTGCCAGCGGCGATGCTGAGCATCTCCTTGACGATGTCGATACCGGTGACCATTTCCGAAACCGGGTGCTCCACCTGAACACGGGTGTTCATCTCGATGAAGTAGAAACGGCCGTTCTCGTACAGGAACTCGAAGGTACCGGCACCGCGGTAGCCGATCTCGATGCACGCGTCGACGCAACGCTTGAAGACTTCCTGGCGGGCCTTCTCGTCGATGCCCGGGGCCGGCGCTTCTTCCAGTACTTTCTGGTGACGGCGCTGCAGCGAGCAGTCACGGTCGCCCAGGTGCACGGCGTTGCCCTGGCCGTCGGACAGGACCTGCACTTCCACGTGGCGTGGGTTGGTCAGGAACTTCTCCAGGTAGACCATCGGGTTGCCGAACGCGGCACCGGCTTCGGTGCGGGTCAGCTTGGCCGATTCGATCAGGTCTTCTTCCTTGTGCACCACGCGCATGCCGCGACCACCACCGCCACCGGCGGCCTTGATGATCACCGGGTAACCCACCTCGCGGGCGATCGCCAGCGCGGTTTCCGGGTCTTCCGGCAGCGGGCCGTCGGAGCCCGGCACGGTCGGCACGCCCGACTTGATCATCGCGTCCTTGGCCGACACCTTGTCGCCCATCAGGCGGATGGTGTCGGCTTTCGGGCCGATGAAGATGTAGCCGGAGTTTTCCACCTGCTCGGCGAAATCGGCGTTTTCCGCGAGGAAGCCGTAGCCCGGGTGGATGGCGGTGGCACCTGTCACTTCGGCGGCGGCGATGATCGCCGGGATGTGCAGGTAGGATTCCTTGGACGATGCCGGGCCGATGCAGACCGATTCGTCTGCCAGGCCCAGGTGCATCAGTTCACGGTCAGCCGTGGAGTGCACGGCGACGGTCTTGATGCCCAGCTCTTTGCAGGCACGCAGGATCCGCAGGGCAATCTCCCCGCGGTTGGCGATCAGAACTTTTTCGAGCTTCCCAGACATCGTTGGCTCTCCGCGAATCAAACGATGGTGAACAGCGGCTGGTCGAACTCAACCGGCTGGCCGTCTTCTACCAGGATGGCGTCGATCACACCGCTGATATCGGATTCGATGTGGTTCATCATCTTCATGGCTTCGACGATGCACAGGGTGTCGCCCTTCTTCACGGTCTGGCCGACTTCTGCGTAGTTCGGCGAAGTTGGCGAAGGCTTGCGGTAGAAGGTGCCGACCATCGGCGAACGCACCACGGTGCCTTTCAGGGCAGGTGCGGCGGCAGCGGCTTCAGCGGCCGGGGCGGCAGCGGCGGCAACCGGGGCGGCGGCAGGCGCGGCGGCCATTGGCGCGGGTGCGTAGAACTGCTGGGCGGCTGGGGTCTTGCTGTGACGGCTGATGCGAACGGACTCTTCGCCTTCCTTGATCTCCAGTTCGTCGATGCCGGACTCTTCCAGCAGTTCGATCAGCTTTTTGACTTTACGGATATCCATTAATCAGCAACTCCCAAGGTTCGGTCGGGGGACGTATTTTAAAACGTGTCGAAAACGTTTCTTCATAAGCCTCGGCCCGAAAGGGCCAAGGCCTTGTGTCATCAGGGCTGTGCGTTGGCAGCCAGGTGTTCCAGCGCGGACTCCAGGGCCAACCGGTAACCGGTGGCTCCGAGGCCGCAGATCACCCCTACGGCAACATCCGAAAAGTAGGAGTGGTGACGGAACGGCTCGCGTTTGTGCACGTTGGAAAGGTGCACTTCGATGAATGGGATGCTCACCGCGAGCAATGCGTCACGTAATGCGACGCTGGTGTGGGTGAAAGCGGCCGGATTGATCAGGATGAAGTCCACGCCTTCGTTGCGCGCGGCATGGATGCGGTCGATCAATTCGTACTCGGCATTGCTCTGCAGGTATTGCAGATGGTGGCCGGCGGCGCGGGCGCGCTGCTCCAGGTCCTGATTGATCTGGGCCAGGGTGGCGGCGCCGTAGTGCCCCGGTTCGCGGGTCCCGAGCAGGTTCAGGTTGGGGCCGTGCAGCACCAGTAGGGTTGCCATCTGCGATTCCTTGGTTTTGTAGGGCAATTCGACATAGCGCGGCGACTATGCCGCAACAGGCGCTGAGTGTCCAGTTCCCGGCAATAGCCAGCACGATGTCCGAGATTCACGCAAAGTATGTGACCGGATGATTAACTTTGGTCACTCGCCAGCGGATTTTTCAGAGGCTGCGGGAAGTTATAGACCGAGTTGGCCGCGCACGCGCGCCACAACCTGGGCAAAATCGCCGGCGTTTATCTCGCCAATCACCCGATCGCTGGTCATTTCGCTGCCGTTCGCCGCAAAGAACATTAACGCGGGCGGGCCGAACAGGCGGTAGCGGTCGAGCAGGGCGCGCTGTTCGGCATTGCTTTCGGTGATGTCGAAGCGCAGCAGGCGGAAGGCGCCGAGTTGCGCCTCGACCTGCGTCGCGTTGAGCACCTCGTGCTCGATCACCTTGCAGCTGATGCACCAGTCGGCGTACCAGTCGAGCAACACTGGCTGGCCGGCGGCCTTGGCTTCGGCCAGGGCGGCGTCGAGGGCGGCGGGGCGGGTGATGGTCTGCCAGGCGTCGGCCTTGGCCGCTGCGGGGCTGCCGGCCACGGTGGGTGGCGGCAGCGGGCGCAGTGGGTCGCCCTGGCCGCTAAGGGCGCCATACCAGCAGGCCAGCGCATAGACCAACAGCGCCAGGCCAAGCAGTTGCGCCAGGCGCTGGCGTGGGGTCTTGACCACGAATTCCAGGGCGCCGAGGAACAACGCCACGCCGGCGGCCAACAGGCCGATCAGCAGCAGGGTGACGGGCCCCGGCAGCACGCGGCTGAGCAGGCCGATGGCCAGGCCCAGCAGCAGCACGCCGATGGCGTTCTTCACCGTGTTCATCCACGGCCCGCTCTTGGGCAGCCAAGCGGCGCCACCGGTGGCGACCAGCAACAGCGGTGCGCCCATGCCCAGGCCCAGGGCAAACAGTTTCAGGGCGCCGCCCAGCGCGTCGCCGCTGGCGCTGATGTACAGCAGCGCGCCGGCCAGCGGCGCCGACACGCACGGTGAGACCAGCAGGCTGGACAGCACGCCGAGCACCGCGGCGCCCAGCAGCGAGCCACCCTTGGTGCGGTGGGCGAGGCTGTCCAGGCGGCTGCTCAAAGCCTGCGGCAGCTTGAGGTCGAACAGGCCGAACATGGCCAGGGCGAACAGCACGAAGAATGCGGCGAACGGCACCAGCACCCAGGCCGACTGCAGGCGCGCCTGCAGGTTCAGGCCGGCGCCGAACAGGCCCATCAAGGCGCCGAGCACGGCGAAGCTCGCCGCCATCGGCAGCACGTAGGCCAGCGACAGCGACAGCCCGCGCAGGCCGCCGACCTGGCCGCGCAGCACCACCCCGGAGAGGATCGGCAGCATCGGCAGCACGCACGGGGTGAAGGTCAGGCCGACACCTGCAAGGAAGAACAGCAGCAGCGACTTCCAGGTCCAGCCCTGTTCGGCGCTTGCCGGCAGCGGGGCGCCTTGGCCATCGATGCTCAACCGCTCGGTTTCCGGCGGATAGCACAGGCCCTTGTCGGCGCAGCCCTGGTAACCCACCAGCAGGGTGAAGGCGCGCGCGTCGTTGCGCGGCAGTTCGATGTCGAGCACCCCGTGGTACACCTCGACGTCGCCGAAGAACTCGTCGTGCTTGGCCTCGCCCTGGGGGATGTTCGGCGCGCCGAGCTTGATGTCCGCAGGCTCGGTGCGGAACTGGAAGCGGTGGCGGTAGAGGTAATAGCCGTCGGTGGCGACGAAGCGCAGCTTGACGGTCTGGGCGTCGGCCTCGATCAGGCTGAGCTTGAAGGCTTCGTGCACCGGCAGGAAGTCGGCGCTGTTGGACGCGGCGCCGAGGGTGGCGCTGGGGCGGTTGTCGAGCAGGCCGCTGGCGAACGCAGGGCTGGCCAGCAGCAGGAACAACAGGAAAAACAGGCGGCGCATGGCGGACTCGCGAGGTGGAACGTGGCGGCATGATAGCGGACTTGGCAGGGCTATGGGCCATCGCGGGGCAAGCCCCGCGATGCTTTCAGAGCCGGAACGCCCGCACCGCCGTGTTCAACTCACCGCCCAGCTTGAGCAACTGCTCGCCCTGCTCACGCCCTTCGCCAATACGCTGCAGGTTGTCCTCGCCCAGCTCGTGGATGCGCTCGCTGTGATCACGAATCTCGCTCACCGCCCCGGTCTGCTGCGCAGTCACATCGGCGATGCGCACCGCGGTGTCGGAAATGGTGCGGATAGCGCTGACGATCGCGTCCAACGCGCCATCGGCCGACTGTGCCTGGTTGGCCGTGGCCTCGGCGTGCTCCAGCTGGGTGCGCATGCCGTCCACCGAATCGCGGGCGGCTTGCTGCAGGCGGTCGATCAGCGCCTGGATCTCGCCGGTGGCGCCAGTGGTGCGCTGCGCCAGCGAGCGCACTTCGTCGGCCACCACGGCGAAGCCTCGGCCCATCTCGCCGGCCCGGGCCGCTTCGATGGCGGCGTTGAGCGCCAGCAGGTTGGTCTGTTCGGCAATCGCCCGGATCACCGTGAGCACGCCACCGATGGTCGCCGACTCTTCCGCCAATTGCTCGATCATCCGGGCGTTGCCTTGCACCTCGTCGACCAGCGTGCGCAGGCCGGACAGGCTCTGGCCGATCACTGTCTGGCCCTGCTCCACGGCCCGGCCGGCGTCGCGGCTGGCCTCGGCGGCTGAGCTGGCATCGCCGGCCACCTGCTGGATGGTCGCCTCCAGCTCGCCCAGGGCGTCGCGGATCTGCGCCGTGTCGCCGGCCTGGCGTTCGGCGCCGTCGTGCAGGGCGCTGCTCATGCCGGCCAAGGCATGGCTGCTGCCGGCCACCTGTTCGGCGTTGTGACGGATAGTGCCGACCAGCTCCACCAGGTACTGGCGCAGGCGGTTCAGCGATTCCTGGATATCGTGCAGCTCGCGGTTGGTGCGGCCCAGGGTGATGGGCTGGGCGAAATCACCCTCGGCCCAGCGCGACAGCGCCGGCGCCAGGCTGGTGAGGGTGCGTGCCAGGCGACGTTGCAGGGTGTCGATGAGCAGGGCGATCAGCAGGATCAGGCCGATCATCAGGCCCTGGATCAGCCGTACCTCGCCAGCGATGGTGGCGTGCAGGCCGCGTACCTCGGGCTCGAGGCCGGCGATGGCCTGTTGCACCGCCTCCAGGCGCTCACCAGTGCTGGCGGCCAGGGTGGCGCGGCGCTCGATCTGCTCGCGGGTACGTTGCAGTTCGCCAGGGTAGCGGCTGAGCAGGCTGTGCAGCTCGCGTTTCAGGCCCACGGCGACGTCTTCCTGCTCGGCGCTGGCTTGCGACTCCAGGCCCATCATCGCGGCAAAGTCATCGGCATTGGATTCGGCGGCGCGGGTCACCCCCAGCAGCGGCAGGCCGTCGATGGCCTGGGCCTGGGCGGCGATCTGTTGCAGTTCGCGGTCCACTTCGTCGGCCAGCTCGGCGCGGCCGCTGCTGACCAGCTTGTCGCGGGCCAGGGACAGGCGGCCCAGGTGCAGCGAGGCTTCCAGCAGCGGCGTCAGGTAACGACTGGCGTCGGCGTTGCCGCTGTCACGGGCATAGCCGGCCAGTTGCTCGAGGTTCGCCCCCAGCTCCCGTTCGGCTTGCAGCAGCAAGGCCTGGGGATCGCCGGCCAGCTTGCCGGCGGCGAGCAGTTCGTTGGCGGTGAAGCCCTGCAGGTTGTCCAGGCTCGGGCGCAGCTTGGCCGACAGGGGCTCAGGCCAGTCGGCCAGGGCTGCCTGCAATTGCGTGTTGGCCTCCATGGCCGCCGCGTGGCGCAGGGCGTCGCCGCTGCCCAGGTAGGCCTGGATGTTGCGCGCGGCGTCGTTCTGGAACTGCTGGGACAGGCCCAGGTAGCGCTCCATCAATTGATAGGGACGTTCCAGGGCGCGTTGCGACCACCACAGGGTCGCGCCCAGGGCGATACACACGGTCACCAGCAACAGGGTGTTGAAATTGGTCAGCCACTTCAGGCGCATAGCCGCGAACTTCCTGCGGAGGGGGAGTGGAGAAGTCGGGCCTGAAGTTATTGCGATTTTGTGACGAGGTGATGACGACGGCGGGTTGGCGCCATAAAAAAGTGGCACAGTGCCGGTATTGGTGCCGGGTATGGGCAACTGCTGTAGTTTTCCTGCGCCGGCCTCAGTCCAAGCGCCATCCCTGTGGGAGCTGGCTTGCCAGCGATGAGGCCATTAGAAGCAACACAACGCGGATGGGTTTGGCGCTAAGGCTCGACCCGCACCACGCAGTTGCGCCCGGCATGCTTGGCGCGGTACAGCGCCTCGTCCGCGGCACTGGCCATGGTCAGCGCGTCGAGTTGCTCGTCCAGCTGCACCACCCCGGCGCTGAAGGTGCATTGCAGGTCATGGGGCTGGGCCGGGTAATGGATCTCGGCAAAGCGCCGACGGATTTCGTCGAGCACCTTGTGCGCCGCTTCCAGTCCGGTATTGGGCATGACGATGGCGAATTCCTCGCCACCGTAGCGGCCGATGAAGTCGGTCTTGCGCAACCGCTGCTTGAGGAACAGCGCCAGGCTCTTGATCACCCGGTCGCCCATGGGGTGGCCGTGGCGGTCGTTGATCTTCTTGAAGTGGTCGATGTCGAGCATGGCGAAGCTAAGGGGCTGCACTTCGCGGCGGGCGCGGAAGCTGCAGTCCTCGAGCAATTGCAGGATGTGGGTGTGGTTGTACAGCCCGGTGAGGCTGTCGCGCACCATCCGTGCCTTGAGATGGCGGGCGCGGGCGGCGCGGTTGCGCACGGTGGTCACCAGGTGCCGCGAGCGGATTGGCTTGGTCAGGAAGTCGTCGCCGCCCTCGCTCATGGCGTCGAGCTGCTTGTCCAGGTCGTCCTCGGCCGACAGGTAGATGATCGGCACGCTGACGTAGCGGTCGTTGTGGCGGATCACCTTGGCCAGTTCCGGGCCGGTGCACGCGGGCATGTACATGTCGAGGATGATCAGGTCGGGCTGGAAGTCCGCCAGCTCGCTCATGGTGCGGATCGGGTCGGTGAGGGTGCGGGTGATGATCCCGGCGCTGTTGAGCGTTCGCTCGGTGTGCAGGGCCTGGGCCCGGGAGTCGTCGATCACCAGCACGCGGAATGGGTCGTACTGGGTGGCGCTGGTCAGCAGTTCGAGTTTTTCCAGCAGGCTGGAAGCATCCAGGGTGCCGGTGAGGAACTCCTGGCCGCCGGCACGTACCGCGGCCAGGCGGGTCGGGGTGTCGGTTTCATGCAAGCAGAAGAACAGCAGCGGCACCGGCTGCTCCAGGCCTTGCTGGGCCTGGGCCGCCAGTTGCAGGCCGATGCCGGCGCCAGTGAAGTCGACGTCCATGACGATCGCCGACGGCAGGCGCTCGCTCATCGACGCCTGGAACGCCTCGGCGCTGCACAGCGCCTGCACGGTGAGGCCGAAGAACTCCAGTTGCTGGGCCAGGCGCTCGGCGCGGTCGTGGTCCTGCAGCACGATGTACACCGGTTTGCGCAGCGGCGGCAGGGGCACATTGTCGAGCTGGTCGCCCTTGCGCAGGCCGGTGCGCGACAGGCGCTGCATCAGGCGGTTGAGTTCGCTGATCAGTTCCGAGTTCAGGCGTGCGCTGTTGGCTTCGATGGCGCGCAGGGTCTGGCCGATGGCCGTTGACAGGCTGCCATGCTCGGGCTGCTCGAAGCGTTCGGCATAGCGCTGCAGGCGCAGGTTGGCCTCGCACAGCTCGCCCAGGTCGCCGCTGGACCACTCGCCACGCTGCAGGCGCTGCCAGATCTCGAGGATCTGCCGAGCCTGGTGGATCACCCGCTGGGCAAAATGCTGCTTGAGGCGTTCGTGGCTCGGCTCGGCTGGCTGGGTCATGTCCTGACTACTTATGAGTGGGAGGGTGCAGGTTCAATGATGGCTCTATGCTAGCACCGCTTTTCCGACAAGCGAGTGCCTCGGGTCAACAAAGTGTTAAGGGACCGTAATTCAGTTGCTGACCTGTTGGTCGCTTATACGAATGGCGGCGTCTGCTTTATAGTGCTGTCACCTGGGTTTGTCGTGGCACCCTGGCCGAGGCCTGTGGTCCAAACCCTGAACCGTTCGTGACTGATTAAGGACAATGCCATGCTGGATTGGAAAAACCGCGAGGCCAAGGCCGAGCCCCGCGAGCGGGTCGAAACCCGCGGCGCCGCTACCCGTAGCTACGTTGGCGGCCTCTGGAGCCGTGCCCTGGGCACCCTGATCGGCCTCTACCTGCTGGTGTGCATCGGCCTGGGCTGGTACTGGAGCCAGGAGCCCGAGCTGTTCCCGGTGCAGCAGAACGCCCAGGCCGCCGCCGAGCGCAACGGCCAGCAGATGGTGGTCGGCTACACCACCATCGAAACCCTCAAGACCGTCGCCGGCACCCTGCTCGACAAGCCGGGTGGCTACATTTCCAACGACCGTTTCCCGCCAGGGCTGTGGATGGACAACATGCCGAGCTGGGAATACGGCGTGCTGGTCCAGGTGCGTGACCTGTCCCGCGCCTTGCGCAAAGACTTCGCCCGTTCGCAGTCGCAATCGACCGAGGATGCCGACCTGGCCAAGGCCGAACCGCGCTTCAACTTCGACAACAAGAGCTGGATCCTGCCGTCGAGCGAGTCGGAGTTCGAAGAGGGCATCAAGTCGCTGAACCGCTACCAGGTGCGCCTGGCCAAGGGCGACCAGGGCGCGATCTTCTACACCCGCGCCGACAACCTGAACAACTGGCTGGGTGACGTCGCTACCCGCCTGGGCTCGCTGTCGCAGCGCCTGTCGGCCAGTGTCGGCCGGGTCAAGCTCAACAACACCCTGAAGACCGAGTCCGTGGCCCCGGGCCAGGCGCCACAGGTCGACGAGGAAGTGGTCGAGACCCCATGGCTGCAGATCGACAACGTGTTCTACGAAGCCCGTGGCCAGGCTTGGGCGCTGTCGCACCTGCTGCGCGCCATCGAGGTCGATTTCGCCGACGTGCTGGCGAAGAAGAACGCCACGGTCAGCGTGCGGCAGATCATCCGCGAGCTGGAAGCCTCGCAGGAAGCGCTGTGGAGCCCGATGGTGCTCAACGGCAGCGGCTTCGGCATGTGGGCCAACCACTCGCTGGTGATGGCAAACTACATCTCCCGTGCCAACGCCGCGGTCATCGACCTGCGCCAACTGCTGTCCCAGGGCTGAGATGCCGGTCAATCCTGCCGAGGTCGCGCACCGCGCGGCCTCCGACGCCGAGCTGGTGGCCTGGGTCGATGAGCATGACCAATTGCTCGGCGCCCTGCCACGGGCCGAATTGCGTGAGCGTGGCCTGATCGGGCGCTGTACCTTCATCCTGCTGTTCAACAGCGCGGGCGACCTGTGCGTGCACCGGCGGACCCTGAGCAAGGCGCTGTATCCCGGTTACTGGGATGTGGCGGCGGGGGGGATGGTCGGGGTGCAGGAGTCCTATGCCGAATCGGCGGCCCGGGAGCTTGCGGAGGAGCTGGGGGTGAGCGGCGTCGAGCTGCGCTTCCATGAAACCTTCCCTCTCGACCTGCCGGGCAACCGCTTATGGTGCGCGGTATTCTCGGCTGTTTGGGACGGAGCGTTGCGGCTGCAACCCGAGGAGGTGAGTGAGGCACGCTTTATCAAGCTTGCCCGGCTGGAGCTCGACTTTTGCAGGTCGCAACTCTGTCCCGATTCGCTGTTGGCGCTTGAGCGCTACATGGCCGGCATTCAACCCTAGGCGCCTTGGTCGATCAGCCCCAGGCGCGGCACCTTGGTACCCGGCCGAAGCAAGGCACCGGGTGCTATAACGGCGTTTGCGCCGATTTTGCAGATGTCGCCGATCAGTGCGCCGAATTTGCTGACTTGCGTTTCTATCACCCCGTCGCCGTGGCGAATTATGATGGGCGCGCCGTCCAACTCATTGCGATAATTGGCGATGATGGCGCCGGCTTCGACGTTGACGTTCGCTCCGATCAACGAGTCGCCGACAAAATTGAAGTGTGCCAGTTTGCTGCCGTCGAGAATGAAGCTGCTTTTCACTTCGCAGCTTGGGCCGACGATGCACTGGCGGCCGAGGTAAACCCCGTCCCGCAGGTAGGCCCCCGCAGCGACAAAGCAATCCGCGCCGATAATGATCGGGCCTTTCAGCACTGCACCTGGCTCGATGGTTGCAGTCTCATGGATCGCGCAATCGCCTTGGCGCCGGAAGCCTGGCGGCAGCGTGCCAAGCAATGCCCGAACCTGATTCTGACTGTCCTGGGTCAATTGCCAGGGGAGTGGCAGGCTCAGTCCCAGTTGCTGCCAACGGGCAATGAAGTCGCTGATGGCGGGAATCTTCATGGACGGCTCTCCTACATGGGCTTGGTGAAGGCCGTTACTATGAGGGTTGCTCCAAGCGTTGCCATTAGTGAATCGTTACCGGGTATTGAATCAAGGTGCCTGAAGGGCGGCTCTCGCGTCGAGTCTCGGACCAGGTTGTCGCGCTATGGTGAGCCAGGTCGCAAAACATTCGTAAAATGGCGCAATCCTGTACTTAGCAACAGCCAGATTTATCGTTACACTGCGCGCCCTTTTCGGGCTGCCGCACAACCTTGCGGCAGTAGCGCCGCCCCTGCCAGAGTGGGGCATCGCGGTCGGCTCCCGCCGACCAGTTTTTTGTCCTCGGCACAGAGGAACAAAAGTGGCCAAGAAAGCTTCTTCCTTTTCCGCCCTGGGCGGTCTCGTCTTTTCCACCGATGCCGGTCGGCACTGTCCCGACTGCAGCAAACCGGTGGACGACTGTATCTGCAAGCAGCAGGTCATCCCCGAGGGGGATGGCATTGCCCGCGTGCGCCGTGAAAGCAAAGGCCGTGGCGGCAAGACGGTGACCACCATCACGGGCGTCCCCCTGGCCCTGGAACCGCTCAAGGAGCTCGCCAGCACGCTCAAGCGTCGCTGCGGCACCGGTGGCGCGCTCAAGGATGGGGTCATTGAAATCCAGGGCGATCACGTCGAGCTGTTGCTCGCCGAGCTGATCAAGCAGGGTTTCAAGGCGAAGAAATCCGGCGGCTGAGTGCAGCCGCGCGATTTTTTGCCCAGCGCTTTCTAAACTCGTTCCCGTGGGCAGGGTCTATGCCTGACACGGAAGAATCGTCATTTTCAGTATTTACACTGCCAGCGCCCCGAGGTGGGGCAGTGTTTCGACTTTTCATACAGGGGACTTGAATGTCCGTACGACGCACACGCAAAGACGATGGTAGCCAGTGGACCGTGGCCGACAGCCGCAGTGTTTATGGCATCCGCCATTGGGGCGCAGGTTATTTCGCCATCAATGACGCCGGGCGCGTCGAAGTGCGCCCCAACGGCCCGGACAGCGCGCCGATCGACCTCTTCGAACAGGTCCAGGAACTGCGCCAGAGCGGTCTGTCGCTGCCGCTGCTGGTGCGTTTCCCCGACATCCTGCAGGACCGCGTGCGCCAGCTGACCGGCGCCTTCGACGCCAACATCGCGCGTCTGGAGTACCAGAGCCAGTACACCGCGCTGTACCCGATCAAGGTCAACCAGCAGGAAGCGGTGGTCGAGAACATCATCGCCACCCAGAACGTCTCCATCGGCCTGGAAGCCGGCTCAAAGCCCGAGCTGCTGGCTGTGCTGGCGCTGGCGCCGAAGGGCGGCACCATCGTCTGCAACGGCTACAAGGACCGCGAATTCATCCGTCTGGCGCTGATGGGCCAGAAGCTCGGCCACAACGTGTTCATCGTGATCGAGAAGGAGTCCGAGGTCGCCCTGGTGATCGAAGAGGCCGCGGAGCTCAAGGTCAAGCCACAGGTCGGCCTGCGCGTGCGCCTGTCGTCGCTGGCGTCGAGCAAGTGGGCCGACACTGGCGGCGAGAAATCCAAGTTCGGCCTGTCCGCCGCCCAGCTGATCTCCGTGGTGCAGCGTTTCCGTGACGCCGGGCTCGACCAGGGCATCCGCCTGCTGCACTTCCACATGGGCTCGCAGATCGCCAACCTGGCCGACTACCAGCACGGCTTCAAGGAAGCCATCCGCTACTACGGCGAATTGCGCGCCCTGGGCCTGCCGGTCGATCACATCGATGTCGGTGGCGGCCTGGGCGTCGACTACGACGGCACCCACTCGCGCAACGCCAGCTCGATCAACTACGACATGGACGACTACGCCGGCGTGGTGGTCGGGATGCTCAAGGAGTTCTGCGACGCGCAGGGCCTGCCGCACCCGCACATCTTCTCCGAGAGCGGCCGCTCGCTTACCGCGCACCACGCCATGCTGGTGATCCAGGTGACCGACGTCGAGAGCCACAACGACGAAGTGCCGACCATCGAAAACAAGGAAAGCCTGCCCGAGACCGTGCAGTGGCTGGCCGACCTGCTCGGCCCGACCGATATCGAGATGGTTACCGAGACCTACTGGCGCGCCACCCACTACATGGGCGACGTGGCCGCGCAGTACGCCGACGGCAAGCTGACCCTGGCCGAGAAGGCCCTGGCCGAGCAGTGCTACTTCGCCGTGTGCCGTCGCCTGCACAACTCGCTCAAGGCCCGCCAGCGCTCGCACCGCCAGGTGCTGGACGAACTCAACGACAAGCTGGCCGACAAGTACATCTGCAACTTCTCGGTGTTCCAGAGCCTGCCGGACACCTGGGCCATCGGCCAGGTACTGCCGATCATCCCGCTGCACCGCCTGGACGAAGAGCCGCTGCGCCGCGCCGTGCTGCAGGACCTGACCTGCGACTCCGACGGCAAGATCAACCAGTACGTCGACGAGCAGAGCATCGAGACCAGCATGCCGGTGCACGCGGTCAAGGAAGGCGAGGACTACCTGCTCGGCGTGTTCCTGGTCGGCGCCTACCAGGAGATCCTCGGCGACATGCACAACCTGTTCGGTGACACCGACTCGGTGAACATCTACCAGAACGCCGATGGCAGCGTGTACCACGCCGGTATCGAGACCCACGACACCATCGAGGACATGCTGCGCTACGTGCACCTGTCGCCGGAGGAGTTGATGACCCACTACCGCGACAAGGTCGCCAGCGCCAGGATCACCGCCCGCGAGCGTACCCAGTACCTCGACGCGCTGCGCCTGGGGCTGACCCGCTCCTCGTACCTGTCGTCCTGATCGTGCCGGGCCCGCCGCGCGGCCCTTTGGCATAGGTGCCGCCGCGCGGCCCTCTGGCACACGGCTGTCGCCACGGGTTATCACCTGTGGCGGCAGCCTTCAGGCGGCGCCGCCCAAGCGTTCGACAAGCAAGGCGGCGTAGCCAGGCAACGCGCTGAAGTCCCGCGAGCACAGCAGCAAGCGGCGCTTCGCCCAGGCCTCCTGCAAGGCGACCCAGCGCAGCGGCAAGCTGTGCTCCCAGCGTCGCACCGAGGTCAACGGCACCACGGCCACCCCCGCGCCACCTCCGACCATCCTGATCACCCCGTCGAATCCTTCGGCGCGTACGCGCACCTGCATTCGTCTCCCCAGGCGCAAGGCCTGTTCCTCCAGATGCAGCGCCAAGGCGCTGTCGGCACCCAGCCCCACATGCCCATGGGCCAGGCTGGCGTTGAAGTCTGCCCGGTCGCTGGCCGCCAGTGGGTGCTCGCGTGGCATCACCAGCACCAGCGGATCGTCGCGAAACGGTCGCGTCTGCAGGGTTGCGCAGGGCGCGGCATTCGAGACGATGCCCAGGTCCGCCATGCCCTGGCTGATTGCCTGGACGATATGCAGGCTGGGCAGTTCCTGGATATCCACGCTTACCCCCGGGTGCTCGGCCAGGTAGCCGGCCAGCAGCTCCGGCAGGTACTCGGTCAACGCCGCCGTGTTGCACAGCAGGCGCACCTGGCCTTGCAGGCCCTGTGCATAGTGCCCGAGGTCGAATTGCAAGCGCTCGACCTGCTGCGCGATCAGCCGCGCATGCTGCAGCAGGGCTTGGCCGGCGGGCGTGGGCAGCACGCCGCGGCGGTTGCGTTCGAGCAAGGGTATGCCCAGCGAGGCTTCCATGGCGCGAATGCGCGCACTGGCGGCCGGCAGCGAGAGGTGGCTGCGCCGGGCGCCAGCGGTGATGTTGCCGCTTTCGAGGGTGTGCTGGAACAGCTTGAGGTCGATCAGGTCGAAATGCATCTGCCTCTGTCCTGGCAAGAGTCTGCCTGAGTATATGGCAGATTTTCAGCGTGCTGGCCGCACGGCAGGATGGCGGTCATGAATACCTTCCTGGCGTTTTATCAGAACATCGGTCCGGCGCTGTCATTGCTGGTGATCCTGACCTTCTTCCTGGCCGGCGCGGTCAAGGGTGTCATCGGCCTCGGGTTGCCGACCGTTGCCATGGGCTTGCTTGGCCTGGCTATGCCTCCGGCACAGGCAGCGGCGCTGCTGATCGTGCCATCGACCTTGACCAACCTCTGGCAGCTGGCGGCCGGCGGCCATCTGTTCGCGCTGCTGCGCCGCCTGGGCGGGATGCTGGCGATGATCTTTATCGGCACCTTGCTGGGCAGCGCCTGGCTGGGGATCGACAGCGGTCCGTGGGCGGCCCATGGCCTGGGCGCCGCGTTGCTGGTCTATGCCCTCTATGGGCTGGTCGGCCCAGGGCTGCGCGTGGCCCCGGCCAGGGAGCCCTGGCTGGGGCCGCTCTGCGGTTTACTCACCGGTGTGGTGACGGCCGCCACCGGCGTGTTCGTCATGCCCGCGGTGCCCTACCTGCAGGGCCTGGGCCTGAGCCGCGACGAGCTGGTCCAGGCGCTGGGCCTGTCGTTCACCGTCTCGACCCTGGCCCTGGCGGTCGGCCTGGCCGGGCAGGACGCCCTGGGTGGCCAAGCCCTGGGGGCTTCACTGCTGGTGTTGGCGCCGGCGTTGCTGGGCATGTTCGCCGGCCAGTGGCTGCGCGGACGGATCGGCGCAGCGCTGTTCAAGCGCTGCTTCTTCATCGGCCTTGCGCTGCTGGGCGGGCACCTGCTGGTCAACGGCTAGCGGACGAAGCGCTGAGCATGTCGATCATCTGGATGTCGAAATCGCGCTCCAGGTAATCCATGCGTTTATCGAAGAATGCACGCATATGCGGCAGTGCCGAATGCACGTCCAGCGCGTCCTTGCTGGCCCATACCTCGAAAAACACGAACAGGGTCGGGTCCGCCTTGTCGCGCAGCATGTGGTACTCGATGCAACCCGGCTCCTGGCGGCTCGGCTCCACGTAAGGACGGAACAGCTGTTCGAAGGCCTCGGCCTGTTCCGGGCGGGTCTTGGCTTTGAGGATGAAGGCGTATTGCTCGGTCATGGGGAAACGCTCTGTAAGGGGAGTGAGCAAATTCTAAATCAACAATATGTTTACCATTCGTGATTTGCAGGCAAAAGAATTTTGCCCAGCCCTGGCTGTTTCCCGGGTGCCCGGTTGCCTAACCTGCCGGCAACTTCACTTACAGGGCTGACCCTCCCATGAAAAAGATTCTCCTGCTCAATGGCGGCAAACGCTTCGCCCACTCCGATGGCCGTCTCAACCAGACCCTGCACGATGCCGCACTGGCCCATCTGGACCGCGCCGGTTTCGATGTGCGGGAAACCTTCATCGACGGCGGTTACGACGTCCAGGCCGAGGTGGAGAAATTCCTCTGGGCGGATGTGGTGATCTACCAGATGCCCGGTTGGTGGATGGGCGCGCCATGGACCGTGAAGAAGTACATCGACGATGTGTTCACCGCCGGCCACGGCAGCCTGTACGCCAACGATGGCCGTACCCGCTCCGACGCCTCGCAGAAGTACGGCAGCGGTGGCCTGGTGCAGGGCAAGCAATACATGCTGTCGCTGACCTGGAACGCGCCGCGGCAGGCGTTCGATGACCCCAGCGATTTCTTCGAGGGCAAGGGCGTGGACGCGGTGTACTTCCCGTTCCACAAGGCCAACCAGTTCCTCGGCATGACCGGCTTGCCGACCTACCTGGCCGTGGATGTGATGAAGCGCCCGGATGTGCCGGCGGCGCTGGCGGCTTATCAGCAGCACCTGGATGAGGTGTTCGGCAAGGGCTATTGAGTCGCGACCCATCGCGGGGCAAGCCCGCTCCCACGAAGCCCTGATTATCGTGGGAGCGGGCTTGCCCCACGATGGACTTACTGCTTGCGCATGCCAGGCTCAACAGCTATCAATCACGGCATTCCCCATTCAGGACCTCGTGCGTGAAAACCCGATCCGAAGAACTCCAGGTATTTGTCGCCGTCATCGACAGCGGCTCGATCTCCGCCGCCGCGGAGCAGATCGGCCAGACGCCCTCCGCAGTCAGCCGAACCTTGTCGCGTCTGGAGGGCAAGCTCGGCACCACGCTGGTCAATCGCACCACGCGGCGCATGGACCTGACCGAGGAAGGGCGTTTCTTCCTGGCGCGCGCCCGGGCGATTCTCGAGCAGATGGACGATATGGAAGAGCGCCTGTCGCTGAACCGCCAGACCCCGACCGGGCGCCTGCGCATCAACGCCGCCGCGCCGTTCATGCTGCACGCGATCCTGCCGTGGATCGGCGAGTTCCGCCAGCAGTACCCCGGCATCGAGCTGGAATTGAACACCGACGACCTGATCATCGACCTGCTGGAGCAAAGCACTGACGTGGCCATCCGCATCGGCGAACTGGCCGACTCCAGCCTGCACGCCCGTTCGCTCGGCTGCAGCCCCGTGCAGGTGCTTGCCAGCCCTGATTACCTGGCCCGGCATGGCACACCGGAACGGGTCGAGGACCTCGAGGCCCATTGCCTGCTCGGCTTCAGCTCCCTCGAGTCGCTCAACCAATGGCCACTGCGCCATGCCCAGGGCGACCGCTGGGCAATCCGCCCGCAGCTGGTCGCCTCGAGCGGCGAAACCCTGCGCCAGCTGGCCATCGCCGGCGAGGGCATCGTCAGCCTGTCGCACTTCATGACCCACGAGGACATCCGCGCCGGCCGTCTGAACGTGATCCTGGCCGAGCACAACAATGGCTATCGCCAGCCGATCCACGCGGTCTACTACCGCAACACCCAGCTGGCCCTGCGCATCCAGTGCTTTCTCGATTTCATCCAGAAAAAGCTGGCGGTCTACGCCTGCTGAGTTGCCTGAACGCGACAGGGTCTGCCCGTCGGCGGCGCGAAACGACCGGGGTGTTTGCTTAGTTACAGGGCTTCGGCCTTAATGACTGATCAACAAAAACAACACCAAGGAAGTGCGCATGCGTATTGTCATGTTCCAGCCCCTGGCCCTCGGGGCCGCGATCCTGAGCTGCTCCTCTGCCTTCGCCGTGACCCTGGAAGGCGGCGCGGTAGCCGCGCCTGATCAATATGGCGCACAGGTGGCCGCCGACATCCTCAAGAAGGGCGGCAATGCGGTGGACGCCGCCGTCGCCACCGCCTTCACCCTGGCCGTGACCTACCCCGAGGCCGGCAACATCGGCGGCGGTGGCTTCATGACCCTGTTCGTCGACGGTAAGCCGTACTTCCTCGACTATCGCGAGGTGGCGCCCAAGGCCGCGACCAAGACCATGTACCTGGACGACAAGGGCGAGGTGATCGAGAACCTCAGCCTGGTCGGCGTGCGCGCGGCCGGTGTGCCGGGCACGGTGATGGGGCTGTGGGAGGCGCACCAGAAGTTCGGCAAGCTCAAGTGGAGCGAGCTGCTGACCCCGGCCATCGGCTATGCGAAGAACGGTTTCAAGATTGCCCAGAAGCAATACCAGTACCGTGACGACGCCCAGGGCCTGTTCAAGACCGCGACCAATTTCAACGACTACTTCGGCAGCATGAAGGTCGGCGAGCTGTTCAAGCAGCCAGAGCTGGCGCAGACCCTCGAGCGCATTGCCGACAAGGGGGTCAGCGAGTTCTACCAGGGCAAGACCGCCGACTTGCTGGTGGCGCAGATGCAGGCCGACAAGGGCTTGATCAGCAAGGACGACCTCAAGGACTACAAGGCCGTGTGGCGTGACCCGATCGCCATCAGCTGGCGCGGCAACGTGGTCTACACCGCGCCGCCACCAAGCTCCGGCGGCGTCGCCCTGGCCCAGCTGCTGGGCATCAAGGAAGACCGCGCGGCGGATTTCAAGGGCGTCGAGCACAACTCGGCCAAGTACATCCACCTGCTGGCCGAGATCGAGAAGCGCGTGTTCGCCGACCGCGCCGACTATCTCGGCGATCCGGCTTTCACCAAGGTCCCGGTCGACCAGCTGGTGGCCAAGGATTACCTGGCCAAGCGTGCCGCCCAGGTCAACCCGAACGCGATTTCCGCAACCGACCAGGTCAAGCCGGGGCTGGAGCCGCACCAGACCACGCACTTCTCCATCGTCGACAAGCAGGGCAACGCGGTGAGCAACACCTACACCCTCAACCTCGACTATGGCAGCGGCGTGGTGGTCAAGGGCGCGGGCTTCCTGCTCAACGACGAGATGGACGACTTCAGCGCCAAGCCGGGCGCGGCCAACGCCTTTGGCGTGGTCGGCGGCGACGCCAATGCCATCGCGCCGGGCAAGCGCATGCTCTCGTCGATGAGCCCGAGCCTGGTGGCGCGTGACGGCAAGGTGGTGCTGGTGCTGGGCACCCCGGGCGGTTCGCGGATCTTCACCTCGATCTTCCAGGTGATGAACAACCTGTACGACTTCGGCATGCCGCTGGAGAAGGCCGTGGCGGCGCAGCGCGTGCATCACCAGTTGCTGCCCAAGGACACCATCTACTTCGACAGCTATGCGCCGCTCAAGGGGCAGGTGGCTGACGACCTGAAGAAGATGGGCTACGTGCTGGAGGACCAGGGCTGGGAGATGGGCGACATCCAGGCGATCCGGGTGACCGGCGAGAAGTTGGAGACGGCGTCTGACCCGCGTGGGCGTGGGGTGGGGATGATCGTCAAGTAACCCGAGCCGCAAATGAACGCGGGGCAAGCCCGCTCCCACGAACCAGTGGGAGCGGGCTTGCCCCGCGCTGCTTTACAGGATCAGACGCGGAACTGGCTGACCAGGGTCTGCAGGTGGCCACCCAGGCGCGCCAGCTCGACGCTGGAGGCGGCGGTCTCGTCACTGGCCGCGGCGGTCTGCTCCGACACGTCGCGCACGTTGAGGATGCTGCGGCTGATCTCTTCGGCCACGGCGCTCTGCTGCTCGGCGGCGGCGGCGATCTGCTGGTTCATCGACTGGATGTTCGACACCGTACGGGTGATGCTCTCCAGCGAACCACCGGCCTTGCGTGCCAGCTCGACACTGCTGTCGGTCAGGTTGCGGCTGCCGTTCATCACCTCGGCGACCTGCTGGGTGCCGTGCTGCAGGCTGGCGATCAGGCCTTCGATTTCCTCGGTGGACTGCTGGGTGCGCTGGGCCAGGCCACGCACCTCGTCGGCGACCACGGCGAAACCACGCCCGGCCTCGCCGGCACGGGCCGCCTCGATGGCGGCGTTGAGCGCCAGCAGGTTGGTCTGCTCGGCCACCGACTTGATCACGTCCATGACGCTGCCGATCTTCTGGCTTTCCTGCTGCAGCAGGGTCATGGCCTCGGTGGAGCGGTGCACTTCGTGGGCCAGGCGTTCGATCTGGCTGATCGCTTCACCCACTACCTTGTCGCCGACACGGGCTTCGTCGTCGGCGTTGGTCGCGGCGTGGGAAGCTTGCTCGGCGTTGCGCGCGACTTCCTGCACGGTGGCGGCCATCTCGTGCATGGCGGTGGCCACCTGGTCGGTCTCGACCTTCTGGCTGTTGGCGCCGGCGCTGGTCTGCTCGGTCACCGCCGACAGCTCTTCGGCGGCGCTGGCGATCTGGGTCACGCCGTCGCGGATGCCGGTGATCAGGTCACGCAGGGTGGTGCCCATGCGTGCGATGCCTTGTTGCAGGGCACCCAGTTCGTCGCGGCGGGTGACGCGCAGTTGCTGGGTGAGGTCGCCGCTGGCGATGCGGTTGACCACGTCCATGGTCTCGCGCAGCGGGCGGGTGATCTGGCGGGTGATGATGAACGCGGCGAGCACGCCGACCAGCAGCGCCAGCAGGGTGGCGGAAGTCTGCAGGCTGCGGGCCTGGACGCTTTCGGCGTCACGGCGCTCGATCTGGATCTTGTACAGCTCGTCGCTGCGCTTGACGATGTCTGCGCCCTGCACGGTCATTTCTGCACGGGCCACGCCAATGGCGGCAGTGGCGTCGCGGAACTGACGCACGGCGTCGCGGTAGGCGAGCACGGCGCTTTCGAATTGCTGGATGCGCGAGGCTTCGCCCGGCAGCTGGCGCTTGAGGCTGTCGATTTCGTTGAGGGCGTTTTCCAGCTGGCGCAGGGCGGACTGCTCGGCTTCGCTGGTCAGGTCGGCGATGTAGCTGCGCACGTCCAGGCGCACTTGCACCAGCTGCTGCTTGGCCTTGCTGATCAGCAGGTACTGGGCCAGGCGGCTGGCGTCGCTTTCGCTGCTGGACAGCACGGTGCTGCTGATCGCCTCGATGGCGTCATTGGCGCGGGCCGCGGCCTGGTTCATCGATTCGCGGGCGGCGAGGGTGGTCTTGTAGCCCTGGCGCATCTTTTCCAGCGAAACCCGGTACTCGCTGATGCTCTGGCCCTGCTCGCGCAACAGCTTAAGGTTTTCGGGGCTCTTGAAGGTGTTGACCAGGTGCTGCTGCTGGCTGCCGAAGGCGTCGAGCTTGGCCTGGACGTTGGCCGCCGAGGTGTCGTCGCCGTTGGTCAGCATCCACTGCAGGCGGGCCACACGCAGGTTGGTCAGGTCACTGTTGAGCTGGGTGATGTCGCTCATCCAGTTGCTGCGGTCGATAAGGCTGCCCAGGCTATTCCAGCCGGTCAGGGCCAGCAGGCCGGTCAGGACCAGGACCAGGCCGAAGCCCAGGCCGAGTTTGAGGTTGACGCTGATATTGGCGAACCAACTGTTCATGCACGCTCTCCCAGAGAATGATTTCGCTCACTTGATCTCAAAAGCTGGGCGTTGTTGTTGTCAGATAGCCCGCAGATTTGTGTAGGACTTATCGGCAACGGAGGGAGAAGCTGAAACGCTTTTTCAGCAAATTTGTAACTTGTTGAATACGTTTATGTTTTTGACGTTGTCATTCGCGGGTGAGCCGGCTCCACGGCAGGAGCCGGCTCGCCGCCGATGGCGATTTCAGAGGCTACGCGCGCTGAACGTGTCGCACTGGTTCAGGTCGCCGCTGGAGAACCCGGCCTTGAACCAGCGCACGCGCTGCTGCGAGGTGCCATGGGTGAACGAGTCGGGCACCACGCGGCCCTGGCCCTGCTGCTGCAGCCGATCGTCACCGATGGCGTTGGCGGCATTCAACGCCTCCTCGACGTCCCCCGGCTCCAGCCAGTTCAGGCGTTTCTGCGCCTGGTAGGCCCAGACTCCGGCCAGGCAGTCGGCCTGCAGCTCCTGGCGTACCAGCAGGCCGTTGTCGCCTTCCATGCGCTGGCCACTGCGGCGCGCCGCATCGACCTTGGCCGAGACGCCGAGCAGGGTTTGCACGTGGTGGCCGATTTCGTGGGCGATCACATAGGCTTGGGCGAAGTCGCCGGCGGCCTTGAAGCGGGTTTCCATTTCGCGGAAGAAAGTCATGTCCAGGTACACGCGCTGGTCTCCGGGGCAATAGAACGGCCCGACCGCCGAGGAGGCGAAGCCGCAGGCGGAGTTGACCTGGCCGCTGAACAGCACCAGCTTAGGGTCGCGGTACTGTTTGCCGGCCTGGGCGAACAGCGCCTTCCAGGTGTCCTCGGTGTCGCCGAGGACCGAGGCGACGAACTCGGCCTGCTCGTCGTTGGCTGGCGGTGCCTTGCCGTCGACGTTGGCCGGGGCGGTCTGTTGCTGCTCCATCTGCCCGGCCAGCTGGCCGAGGATCTGCAGCGGGTCTTGCCCGGTGAGCCAGCCAATGCCGACGATCAGCAGGATGGCGCCGAGCCCAAGGCCCTTGCCGCCGCCGAAACGCATGCCGCCGCCACCCCCTGCGCCGCGGGCATCGACCACGTTGTCGCTGCGTCGGCCTTTTCGCCATTCCATGTAGAGCTCTCCGGTTGCTGAAACATGAAGTCCAAGATTAGTTCAGCGCTGACCGAGGTGTATCCCCCGTCGCTGATGCATAACCAAATGGTTATGCCATGGACCGCTGAATTCAATATTCATCCCTTCGCACCTGCCGGAAACTGCAAGTCCGCCTGCCACGCCCAGGCGTTCGATAATTCCAAGAGAGGAAACCGGCATGCCCGCCCAGGACACCAGCCGCTTCGTGATCCGTGATCGCAACTGGCACCCCAAGGCCTTCACCCCCGACTACAAGACCTCGGTGGCGCGCTCCCCGCGCCAGGCGCTGGTCAGCATTCCGCAGTCGATCAGCGAAAGCACCGGCCCGGACTTTTCCCACCTGCGCTTCGGCGAGCACGACCATGACCTGCTGCTCAACTTCAACCAGGGTGGCCTGCCCATCGGCGAGCGCATCATCGTTGCCGGGCGGGTGGTCGACCAGTACGGCAAGCCGGTGCCCAACACCCTGGTGGAAATGTGGCAGGCCAATGCCGGTGGCCGTTACCGGCACAAGAACGACCGCTACCTGGCACCACTGGACCCGAACTTCGGCGGTGTCGGCCGCTGCCTGACCGATCGCGACGGCTACTACAGTTTCCGCACCATCAAGCCCGGCCCGTACCCCTGGCGCAACGGCCCCAACGATTGGCGCCCGGCGCATATCCATTTCTCCATCAGCGGCCCGTCGATCGCCACCAAGCTGATCACCCAGTTGTACTTCGAGGGCGACCCGCTGATCCCGCTGTGCCCGATCGTCAAGTCGATCGCCAATCCGGATGCCGTCGAACGGCTGATCGCCAGGCTCGACATGAGCCACGCCAACCCCATGGATTGCCTGGCCTACCGCTTCGACATCGTCCTGCGCGGCCAGCGCCAGACCCACTTCGAAAACCGCTGAGGAGGCCCGTCATGCCTATCGAACTGCTGCCGGAAACCCCTTCGCAGACCGCCGGCCCCTATGTGCACATCGGCCTTGCCCTGGAAGCGGCCGGCAACCCGACCCGTGACCAGGAAATCTGGAACTGCCTGGCCCGGCCCGATGCCCCGGGCGAGCATATCCTGCTGATCGGCCAGGTGTACGACGGCAATGGCCACCTGGTGCGCGATTCGTTCCTGGAGGTGTGGCAGGCCGACGCCGAGGGCCGTTACCAGGACGAGTACCACCCCGAGAATGCCTTCAACAGCTTCGGCCGCACCGCCACCACCTTCGATGCCGGCGAGTGGACCCTGCACACGGTCAAGCCGGGGGTGGTGAACAACGCCGCGGGCGTGCCGATGGCCCCGCACATCAACCTCAGCCTGTTTGCCCGGGGCATCAACATCCACCTGCATACCCGGCTGTACTTCGATGACGAAGCCGAGGCGAATGCCAGGTGTCCGGTGCTGAACCTGATCGAGCAGCCGCAGCGGCGCGAGACCTTGATTGCCCGGCGCTGCGAAGTGGATGGCAAGACCGCGTACCGCTTCGACATTCGTATCCAGGGCGACGGGGAGACGGTGTTCCTCGACTTCTGACGCCCCCCGGTTGGCAAGCCCGGCACACTGGCAGGGCTTGCCGCTTGTACTAATGAGTTACGACTAATCCTTTCGTGGCGCATCCCTCCGCGCATCGTCAAGCCACTGAAATTCTGGTTGTTTTCCCGTCCCCATCGCCCCTGCCACAGGTACTAACACCAAGTTGAGAGCTACCCGATTCGGCGCCGTGCGCTTTCACTGCTGTTGTGAGCAAAACAATCAGCAGCAGCGGGAGTCCTTCCATGAACACTCAAGCGTGGATCAAGGCGGCAACGGCGCTGACGATGGCCGTGAGTCTGGGCCTTGCCGGTTGCAGCAGCGGCGGCGGCGGGCATCACAGCGAGGTCGATGGTTCGTCGTCCGATGGCGGCGCGGGTGCCGGAGCCGGTGGCGGCGGGGGCGATGGCACGGGCGGCAGTGGCAGTGGTGGAGGCGGTAGCGGTGGCACCACGACCCCGGGTGATGGCAGCGCCGGTACCGGTGGCGGCGGTGGCACTGGCGGCGGCAGCACCCCTGGTGGCGGTGATGGTGGCACGGGCGGTGGTACCACACCCACTGCGCTGGTCACCGGCCAGGTGGTCGACCAGTTGGGCAATACCGTGTCCGGGGTCGGTGACGGCGTGAGCAATCTCGGCCAGGTGATCGGTTCGCTGCCCGTTGCCGGCAGTACCTCGCTGACCGGTGGCGTGGGGACGCTGGTGTCTTCTGCCGGCAACGCCGTGAACAGCGTCGGAGGCGGCTTGAGCGAGGGCCTGGGGCAACTGGGTACCGGCAACAATGCCGTGGGCACCACGGTGGGCGTGGTCGGTGCGGCCACCGCCGACCTGGGCGGGGGTGTCTCCGGCCTTGGCCAGGGCGTGGCCGGGCTGGCCAGCAGCGGGCCGGTCGAGCAGGTGCCGGTGGTCAACCAACTGGTTGCCGGGGCCGGTCAAGGCGTCGACCGGGTCGGCCAGGCCGTGACCATGCTCGGTGACACCCTGTCGCCGGTCGGCACCAGCGGCCCGCTCGCCGGCACGACCCAAGGCGTGAGCGATGCCTTGGTGCCGGTGGTCTCGCTGGTGGAAAACACGGCGGCCAATGCCACGCGGCAGACCGGGCTCGCCGGTCCGCTGAACCAGGCGCTGAACCAGACTGGTGGTGCCCTGAACCAGGCCGGCCAGCAACTGGCGGATAACGGCAACCCGTTGAGCAGCACGCTCGGGCAGGCGGTGGCCAATACCGGCACCGCGGTCAGCACGGCGAGCGGGCTGGCCCCTGTTAGTGGCGGCCCACGCAGCGGCCTGCTGGAAACCGTCGGCGGCGTGGTGGCCGGTGCCGGCAGTGGGCTGACGGCAAGCACCGCCAGCCCGACCGTGAGCGGTATCGGCGGCACTTCGGTGCAGGCGGGCAATACCGTCGCCAGCCTGGGCACGGTGCTCGGTGGCAACGGCGTGGCCAACAGTGCTGCCGGGGCGCCGGTCGCGGCGCTGACCCAACAGGTGGGCAGCGGCCTCAACCCGGTGGTCGCCGGTGTATCCAGCGTGACTCAGCAAGTCGGCGCCAGTACCGGCGTCGGCGCACCCGTGTCGGGGTTGCTGAACCAGGTCGGCGGCGCGGTGGGCTCTGCCGGTACGCAACTGGCCGGTGCCACAGGCAGCCCCGTCGTCAGCCAGGTCGGTGCGACAGTGACCGCAGTCGGGGCCACGCTCGGTCAGGCGGGCACCTTGGTCAATGGCGGCGGCACACCGGTCAGTGGTCTTGGTGGCGCGCTGAGTGGTGTGTCAGGGGCTCTGGCAGGCGGGCAGCGCTGACGCCACGGGCTACGCTCAAGGTGAGTGAGACCGACCGGCGCGCCGTTCGCCGGTCGGTCATCCAGCCATCCGTGGATCATGGAGTGTCCGAATGCGCCGATTGCTGCTGACGATGCTGGGGCTGTCCGCAGCCTGCCTGGCCCGGGGCGAACCCCTGCCGAGTTTCCTCAACAGCAACGAGACCGAACGCCGCCTGCCCACGCCCAACCTGCCGGTGGATGCCTACCGTCCCGACCAGCCCGGCTTGCGCGTGCCCAGCGTGGACACTTCGCGGCAACCTCCGTTGCTGATGAATACCCGGGTGGCGGTGCGCAAGGTGCGCTTCGAAGGCGGCACGGTCTACCCCCTGAGCGACCTGCGCGAGCATTTCCAGCCGGTGATCGGGCGCGAGGTCACGCTCGCCGAGCTGATCGAGACCACCCGCCGCCTCACCCAACGCTACCAGCAGGACGGCTACCTGCTGTCATACGCCTACCTGCCACCCCAGGACTTCGCCGATGGCCGGGTGCGCGTGGTGCTGGTGGAAGGCTACATCCACGACTATCAGATCGAGGGTGATATCGGCGCGGCGCGGGCCTATCTGGAGCAACTGCTGGACCGGCTCAAGGCCGAGCGTCCGCTGACCCGCGAAAGCTTCGAGCGCTATACCAGCCTGGCCGGGCGCATCCCCGGGGTGACGTTCCAGGCCCAGGTGCCGCCACCGGCGACCACCGACGGCGCGACCCGCCTGCTCGCCCAGGTGTCGCGCAAGCCGATCACCACCACCTTGAGCCTCAACGACGGCAGCCGCGACGACCTGCAGGCGCTGCTGGGCGCCAGCAGCAACGCGCAGACCCGCTTCGCCGAACAATTGAGCGCCAGCGTGCTGGTACCGCCCGGCGAGGACAAGGAGCATTACTACCGCCTCGACTACAGCCAGTTCCTCGATGCCGAAGGCTCGAAGCTGCTGTTGTCGGCTTCGCGCTATCGCAGCGACCCCAAGGCGCGCATCCGTCTGGACAACGGCATCGACCTGACCCAGCACCGCGAAAACGAACGCTACTCGGTGGGCATCAGCCAATCGCTGATCGCCTCGGCCAGTGAATGGCTGGAGGTGGTCGGGCGCTTCTACGTGGTCAACGACCGCATCGATTACCAGGTGGTGGGCTTCCCCCTGCGCCTGGACAGCGAGACCGATATCCGCGCGCTGTCCTTCGAAGGCGACTGGCGCAAGGCCGAGGCGCGCCGCCTGCGGATTATCAGTGCCGGTGTCTACCAGGGGTTGGATCGCCTTGGCGCCAACACCAATGCCGACTACGACCTGGACTTCCTGCGCCTGCGGGTCTCGGGCGTGCAGAGCGACAACTTCAGCGACAACTGGCAGGGCGTGGCGTCGGCGGCGGCTTACTGGAGCAACGACAGCCTGCCCGACAGCGAGCGGGCAGTGTTCGGCGGGCAGAACTTCGGGCGCGGCTACCCCAGCGACCAAGGCTCCGGTGACAAGGGCTGGGGGCTGGCCTACGAGCTCAACTACAGCTTCCGGCGCGACACTGGCTGGCTCAAGGTCGTGCAGCCCTACGTGGCGCTCGACACCGCGCGGGCCTGGTTCAACGCGCTGGACGTGCGCGACTCGAAGATGTCGTCGGCGGCGCTGGGGCTGCGCTTTGGCGATATGCGCTACTACAACATCGCGGTGGAGGTGGCCAAGCCGATGTCGGACATGGCGCTGGACAGCTTCAACCGGCGGCCACGGCTGAACCTGAGTTTCAGTTATCAATTGTAAGGGGGAGCTGTGGCCCCCCATCGCCGGCAAGCCGGCTCCCACACTGACCGCGCACCGTCTCAGGTCGAGCGCTTTCCTTGTGGGAGCCGGCGCTCCTAATAGGGGAGCGCTCCGGAATGCCTAAAGATGTGCGTTGATCCAGTCCCAAACGGCATTTTCAAGCCAGCCTTGATGGGTGCCGGCAGTAATTTGTGTCACAAAAATACGGTCATTGGCATCGAGCTTGGCTCTCAGGTCGGTACAGAGCTGCTCCGCCGTCGCATTGATGCTGACCCAGCGCACAGACTCCAATCCAGGATCTTTGACATTTTGGTAGCGTTCTAGATGTTGGATGAAAGCAGTTCGCGCCTGAGCATAATTGCTACGCTCATTGTTTAGGTTCCATGTCACCATGAATACCGCCATCGATCACTCCTTGTTCAGCTAATGATGACATGAACGAGGTTAATCGAAGGTTTTTCAAGCTTCTGTTGCTCCTTCGTTGACCTCGCTCTCCCACTTACTTTCGTTGCGATGTGCAGATTAGTCCTTCTCAGGATTTGTAAACCTTGAACAGCTTATCCGGCGCAATATAAACCTCCCCCCTGGCTCGGGAGAACGCCACATAGAGCTTGTTTCGCGTCTGAGCCACAGCCTCATGAAGCTTGCCATCCAGGTACTGCTTCCAGGCCTTGACTCCCAAGACGATGCAGACGTCCTCGTAGTGATCCTGCCCTTTGCTGGCCCCCCAGTTTTGTGAGTAGCAACCGTACTTATAGTGCTGCTCTTGGAACAGTTTCACGATGCTGCAATCGCCATGCAGACGATCTGCGAACTCCTGAGAGTCGACCTTAATGATCTGGGTCACTCCGCCTGTGTGGGAGGCAATCTTGATCTGTAGGTGGGCACTTATAAAATCGCAAACTGTCGTTCCACAACGCCAGCTCTTGCTGAGCGTCTCATTGTCCACATTGATTTTGGCTTTGGTGAACCGTTTCTCGTATTTCGTGATGTCGTTGTGAAGCGTGCTGTTCACCGAGCCGTCGCGGCTGGTATCGAATGTATGCTGATAGAAGTCGCCTACGAACAGCATCTCGGTGTTAGCAGCCGATACCTCTAGCAACAGATTGAAATCATGACCTGCGAAATCCTGTACTTCATCGACGTAGACTGCGTCGTAGAAGCGTTCGATGCGGGCTCTGACCGCAGGCAACAGGCCTTCAACCTCAATGAGTTTGGCCAGGCGGCTGTGATAAAGTCGCCCACTTGGATCGCGATACCGCTTACGCTCCGTCAGCGAATAATTGCGCTGCGGCGGCCTTCTGAAATTCAGGCCGCGGGTATTCATTTCGTTCTGCATGTACGGGCGGAAACAGAACCCGTGGAGGAATGCAAAATAGGTCATCAAGGTGATGTTTGGCGGGATGGTGCCGAACGTCTTGATGATGCTGGTGCGCAGATGCTGGTGGTTGTTCTCCGTATAGGTGATGATCAGCGCGCGCTTGTTCAGGTTGAGCTTGCTGATGAGGTGGGTAGTCTTACCCGACCCCGCCACCGCAAAAATTACTCGTTTATCCATGCGATGGCGTCCTGAATATACTGGGGAGCGACCAGGTCGGCTGATTTCTTTGTGAGCAGTTCGAAGGCTGCGTCGGCTTTGTTTTTTAGCATGTATTCCTGGACGGTCAGCTTCTTGCGACCGGCAGCGAACAGGTCGTCGCAGGCCGCCTTGTTGTCCTGGTACAAACCAATCTCAAAGGTCGAACGATCCTTGTTTGTATCAGCAAAAATGCGAGCTTGCGGGTACAGATTCTCTTGGTAGTTCTCCACACAGTGCTGTTGATAATCACCGTCGTTGTCACGGATAGCGGCCACTCTGATGCCCAATAGCTTCCCGAGCTCCAGGTAGCGTTTGAAGCTCGTGCCGCCGATGGAAATGATGTGCACCTGATCGGAGTGTGGCGTTCGTCCATTTGAGTACTTCTTATAGAGTTCTTCTATCAGGATAAACTCCGCATCACCTTCCACCAGGATGACCTTCTGGGAGAGCGCGAACTCCAGAACATTGTTGTCCGGGGCTTTCATGAAGAAGCTGGCGGTCGGCTCGGTGAGCGTCTTCAATCGACCAGCCTGCTGATCGCTACCCAAGAGAAGTGCATGCCGAAGGTCGAGCCGCGAGCAGATGTGGCTACTGTGAGTGGCGATGAAGAGCTGCGTTCCAGCCGTGGAGGCCAGTTGCTCAACCAATAGCTTCATCTTGGTGTGGCTGAGGTGGTTCTCAGGTTCTTCGAGGAGGAGGGCATGGAGTTCGCCCTTGGCTTCATGCCGGCGCAGCGCGAACTCTGTTTTGATGAAGCACTGCTCACCCTTACCGCGATTCTCGATCGGGATCCCGTCCTTGGTGATGACGAGGTCGGTTTCGAGATTGGAGCGGATACTGGTTCTCACACCGAATTGGTAGGCACCCAATTCAGCATTGAGGGCGGCCAATTCCTTGTCGCGAAAAGATTCCTTACCGCGGCGATAGCGATTTTCCAGGCTGTAGCGTTCTGGTGGTTCGGCGTTGAAACTGAATACTGTGCGGGTGTATTCCCTCGCCGCGTACTCACTGTCGATGCGTGAGCTGTCCAAGAGGAGGTGCTTCACAGGACGCCGATAGCTGACATGCGGGCCGCCAGAGAAGGTGTAGAACTTCACGCCGTAGTATTCGTACGGGAACCCTTCCGGGTCGTCTTGCAAAAGCTGATGGATCGTTGCACCGAACTCCTCAATCAGCGGAGCAATCTTCATCCCAATTCCGTCAGTCATGGCGCCGGCTAGATTCTGCGTGCCGTAGTAGCCTTGATCATCGCCTTCCTCGAGAAACACCTCCACAACCAATTCCGGCAATCGGTCGAGCGTACGCGGGCCTTGCTGAAAATCCTTTACCGCAGACTGTGCCAACAGTGACTCGTACCCGATGGTTTCAACGTGGCTACGACTGGCACTGAGCGCGAGATCAAGGCCAAGCAGTACGCTGCTTTTACCCGTCTCGTTGTCACCGATCAGTACGTTTACCCCGGCATCGAACTCAAGCGTAAGCGACTCGAATTTCTTGAAGTTTTGGAGCATCACTTTCTTGATGGCAGGCATCTCAAATCATTCTTCTAAGGGCGTTGTACGGTGCCGAGTCCGGCGTTATTTCACCGCCTGCATCAACGGCTTGGGAAACAGATTCTCCAGCGTCTCGAGCAGGCGGGCGTGATAGATCGGCTTGCGGAACAGGTCGAGCACCTGCAGCCGCAGCAGGTCGCTGACATCGTCCATGTCGGCATGCCCGGACATGACGATCACCGGCAAATGCTGGCGCGCGGTATGTTCGCGCAGGCGCTGGACCAGGCCCAGGCCACTTTCCTCGGGCATGCGCAGGTCGGTGATCACCAGGGCGACATCGGGGTGGCGGGTCAGCTGTTGCAGGGCGCACCTGACCGAAGTGGCGGTGTGACAACAGAAACCTTCGTTTTCCAGCAGCTCGGCCAGCTCCAGCAAGGCCTCCTCCTCGTCGTCCACCAGCAGGATCTGTTGACGCAAGGAAGAGGTCGGCATGCTTGGCTCCGGGCGGTTGGACTACACGTCTCGCTGGCGCGGTGCGGTCACTGGGTGATCGCGGTCTGGATCTTGGTCATGATCTCCGACACTTCGGTGGAGATGGGTGTGACGAAGCCGGCCAGTACCACGGCGACCATGGCCGCGATGACCGCGTATTCGATACCGGAGGCGCCGTCCTTGCGCTGGAGGAAGGTCTTCACGTGGAGGAGGATCTGTTGCAGCAGCATGGCACGTCTCCTTGCGCTCGATGGGCGCCGGTCGGAGGGGCTTGATAAGTGATACCCCTTTGCCATCAGAGCATCGCCAAGCCGTGGCGGCCTGCAAATGTAAAAAAGCATTAATCCAAAAGTATTGGTTGGAATTGGCGGCGCTAAGTTTTTGTTTTGTCGGTGCGTCAATTTCGTGGCTCGAAAAAACCAGCACAGGTAATGGCGAAAGATTGCGCCTCAGCTACCGTCCAATAGCGAAATAGTTACTTTTTGCCATCATTGGTCCCGGGCGTAAGGGAGAGCGCAGATGAGCAGTCGCCTGACCATGATCCTCGCCGGCCTGTTCCTGCTCGCGGCCTTGCTCACGGGGTACTGGGGCCTGCGCCTCAGCCGTCCGCCCGAGCCTGCGCCGGCACCTCTCACCCCACCCGGCGAGGCCGCCATCCCGGCCGCTGTCGTACCCGCCGCGCCCCCGGAACCCCCACGCTCGCCCATCGTGGTCCTGCGCAGGGCGGTCGCGGCCAACACCCCCTTGAGCGAGGAGGATGTGCTCCTCGAGCGTCTGCAGGTGGTGCCGGCCGGTGCTTTCCAGCAACTGGACCAGGTGCTCGGGCGCAGCAGTACCCGCCCCCTTGCGGCGGGCAGTTGGCTGGACGAGTCGAGCTTCCAGGCCGGCGGCCCCCTGGCGCGGATGATTCGCCCCCACGAACGGGCGGTCGCGGTGGCCATCGACGATGTGATAGGTGCCGCCGGGCAACTGCGCCCAGGCGATTATGTCGACGTGCTGCTGTTCCTGCGTGAAGAAAACAACAACCCGCAATCCTCCGCCCAGGTCGTGCTGCCGGCCTTGCGCGTGCTGAGCGTCGACCAGCAGACGGGCCTGGCCAACGATGGGCGTCCGGCCCAGAGCGCCGAAGAGCAGAAGGCCCGCCGCGACCAGCAGTCCATTGCCAGCAACCCTGTGCGCACCGTGGGCCTGGCTGTGCCCGAGGCCCTGGCCAGCCGGCTGATGCTGGCGGCCCAGGCCGGGACCCTGCGCCTTGCGGTGCGCAGTGCCGACGAGCCGCTGCTGGCCGGGTACTGGTCCGGCCAGGATGCCAGCCCGCAACTGGAAACGGCCAACCGCAACCTCTACCGCTTCAGCCAGCTGTCCCAGGTGCCCCTGGCCAGCCAGGCGGCGGCCGCGGCGGCTGGCGCGCCGACCATGCAGATCATCCGCGGCGCGCAGAACGGCGACAACAACAAGACTCCCTGAACCGGCAAGGATGCGATCCATGCGTAGTTCTTTGCGTGTTACTCCACGAGGCAACTGGCTGGCCCCGGCGCTGCTGGCCCTGGCCTTGCTCGCACCGACGGCGCAGGCGGCCGCGAAGGGTTGCGCGGCCTTCGGCCAACTGCCCTCGGTCATCGAGATGGACCAGGGCCTGCAGCAGGAGCTGCGCCTGCCGGTGGCCATCACCCGGGCGGCGGTCGGCGAGCCCAAGGTGGCCGATGTGCAGCCCAGCGGCGAGCGGGCCGTGCTGCTCACGGCGGTGGGGCAGGGCACCACCAGCCTGATGCTGTGGACCGACTGCGCCGCCCAACCGCATCGGGCCATGCTGTTCGTCAAGGGCCGGGCCAGCGCCGACATGGCAGAGGCCGCGCAACTGCCCACGGCCCAGGAGGACCTGCCCGTGCAGGTGCAGGCCGATATCCGCTTCGTCGAAGTGCGCCGCCTGAAGTACAAGGAGGCCGGCGCTAGGTTGTTCTTCAAGGGCTCGAACAACAGCCTGATCGGCTCGCCCAATACCGTGCCCAACACCGTGGTGCGCCCCGGCTACGTGCCGGGTGTCGCCACCGGCACCAACCCGGTGACCTACGCCGATGTGCGGCCCGGCATCCCGCTCGACAACGACGTCTTCAACATCGTCTGGGGCGGCGGCAGCAGCCGCTTCCTGGCGATGATCAACGCCCTGGAGAACAGCGGCTTCGCCTACACCCTGGCCCGCCCCAGCCTGACCGTGCTCAGCGGCCTGACCGCGAGCTTCCTGGCCGGCGGCGAGATCCCCATCCCGGTGCCCAGCAGCGGCAGCGACAACGTGTCGATCGAGTACAAGGAGTTCGGCGTGCGCCTGGCGCTGACCCCGACCGTGGTCAGCCGCAACCGCATCACCCTGAAGGTGGCGCCCGAGGTCAGCGAGCTCGACTACAACAACGCGGTGGTCATCGCCGGTACCCAGGTGCCGGGCCTGAGCGTGCGCCGCACCGACACCAGCATCTCGCTGGCCGATGGCGAGAGCTTCATCATCAGCGGGCTGATCAGCAGTAACGTACGCTCGGCCGTGGACAAGATGCCGGGCCTGGGCAACCTGCCGATCATCGGCGCGTTCTTCCGCCAGTCGGCGCTCAACCGCGAAGAGACCGAGCTGCTGATGATCGTCACCCCGCACCTGGTCCAGCCGTTGGCCGCCAATGCGCGCCTGCCGGAGCTGCCAGGCGAGGCGCTGCGCACCTACGACCCCAGCTGGGGCCGCCTGTTCTTCATGGAAAACGGCAATTTCGAAGGCCGTGGCGGGTTGTCCCAATGAGCGAAAGCCTGAACCAGACCTACCTGGCCCTGACCCGCAACGACGAAGACCTGCACTGGCTGCAGGGCGCGTTGGCACCGCTGGGGCAGGTGATCGGCGCCAGCAGTCCGAACCTCGACGAGTTGCTGGCGCTGGTCGACATGACCTTCAGCAACCTGGTGTTCATCGGCCTGGACCGCGAACAGCTGATCGGCCAGTGCGCGTTGATCGAAGGCCTGCTGGAAGCCAAGCCGATGCTGGCCATCGTCGCCCTCGGCGACGGCATGGACAACCAGCTGGTGCTGCACGCCATGCGCGCCGGCGCCCGCGACTTCGTCGCCTACGGCTCGCGCGCCAGCGAGGTGGCGGGGCTGGTGCGGCGCCTGGGCAAGCGCTTGCCGACGGCCACCAGCAACCCCAGCCTGGGCGGCCTCACCGTGCTCTACGGTGCCCAGCGCGGCGCGGATGGCGCGCTGCTCACCACCCACCTGGCGCGGGTGGTGCAGGAAAGCGGGCAGCAGACCCTGCTGCTCGACCTCGGCCTGCCCCGCGGCGACAGCCTGGCCTTGCTCGGTCTGGAAGCGTCGTTCCATTTCGGCGATGCCCTGCGCCACCTGCGCCGGCTCGACGCCACCCTGATCGACAGCGCCTTCACCCGCGACAAGGGTGGCCTGCGCATCCTCGCCTATGCCGATAACGACGAGGCCCTGCAACAGTCCAGCGCCGCCGAGCTGCATATGCTCCTCGGCGCTCTGCGCCAGCACTTCCAGCACATCGTCGTGAACCTCACCGGGCAGGCCGACAGCGAGGCGCTGCGGACCCTCGTCAGCCACTGCGACAAGCTGATCGTCTACACCGACCAGAACATCCTCGACTGCCGGCGCAACCTGGATGTGCTCGAGCAGTGGCGCGACCGTGGCATCAAGCTCGAGCACGCCAGCCTGCTGGTGGACCGCTACCTGCGCCAGGTGGCGCCGGATGCCGAGGCCCTGGCCAAGCGCTACGGGCTGCCCTTGCTCAAGGTCATGCCCTACAGCCCGGAAGTGCGCCTGAACGCCAAGAACCAGGGCCTGAGCCTGTTCGAACTGGCCCCGCGTGAAAGCCTTACCCAGGCCCTGCGCGGGCTTGGCGAGCGCCTGGCGCGGCGCTCGGAAAACCTCGCACCGCCGGGCCAGAGCTGGCTGCGCCGGCTGTGGGGCAACCGATGATCAGCGAAGAACCCTTTGGCGGGCCCCGACATGCGGCCAGTGACCCGCAGGCGCTCAAGCGCGCCCTGCACCGGCACGTGATCGATGCCATCGAGGACAGCGGCCGCAACCTGCTGGAGGGCGCGCGGCCGGTGCTGGCGCAGTTCGTCCTCGAGCAGGTGGGTGACTATGTGGCGCGTCTGCGCCTGGCCCTGTCGCGCTACGAGATGGAGCGCCTGGCCGAGGAGATCGTCGACGAGCTCACCGGTTACGGTCCGCTGGAGGTGCTGCTGCGCGACCCGAGCGTCACCGAGATCCTGGTCAACGGCCCGTACCGGGTGTTCGTCGAGCGCTCTGGCTTGCTGCAGCAGACCGACCTGCGCTTCATCGACGCGCACCATGTCGAGCGGGTGATGCAGCGCATCCTGGCGCCCCTGGGCCGGCGCCTGGACGAGTCGTCGCCAATGGTCGATGCGCGCATGCCCGACGGCAGCCGGGTCAACGCGATCATTCCGCCGGTGGCCCTGGACGGGCCGTGCCTTTCGATCCGCAAGTTTCGCCAGGACATGCTCAAGAGCGCCGACCTGCTGGCCACCCGGGCCATCGACCAGCCCATCTACGACTTTCTCGAACGCGCCGTGGGCCGGCGTTGCAACATCCTGGTCAGTGGCGGCACCGGCACCGGCAAGACCACCTTGCTCAACATCCTCAGCCAGATGATCGCGCCCCAGGAGCGCCTGGTGACCATCGAGGACGTGGCCGAACTGCAGCTGCACCACCCCCATGTGGTACGCCTGGAAACCCGCCCGCCGAATGCCGAGGGCCACGGCGAGATCAAGGCCAGCGAGCTGATCCGCAATGCCCTGCGCATGCGCCCCGACCGCATCATCCTCGGCGAGATCCGCGGCGCCGAGGTGCTCGACGTGATGACCGCGATGAACACCGGCCATGACGGTTCGATGAGCACGGTGCACGCCAACACCGCCCAGGACGCCCTGCTGCGCCTGGAGACCCTGGTTGGCCTGACGGGGCGGCAGATTGCCGAGAAGACCCTGCGGCAGATGATCTGCGCCGCGCTGGACGTGGTGATCCAGCTGACCCGCCTGGCCGATGGCCGGCGCTGCGTCAGCGAGGTGCTGGAAGTGGTCGGGGTGCGCGACGATGTGTATGTCACCAACACCTTGTTCCGCCTGGACCGACGCAGTGGCGAAGGCTTTCTGCGCGAGGCGCCGAACCCCGCCGGCGGCAAGCTGCGCCACGAAGGGGTGCTGTGATGGGGCCGCTGCTGCTGGCCCTGTCACCCCTGTGTCTGGGCATGGCCTTGCTGCTGTGGCGCCTGGGCCTGTACAAGCGCGGCGAGGAGCGCATCCTCGACCGTCTGGGGCGGGCCTACCGTGTCGTGCGCAGCGGCAATGCCCGGCGTGACTGGCTCGACCCGCTGTTGCAGCGGGCGGGGCTTGTCCATGCCGATTTTTCCCCCCGGCCCTGGTTGCTGGGTTGGCTGGCGCTGACCGTGCTGGCCGGCGTGCTGGCCGGCTGGGTGGCGGCGCTGATGGTGCTGGCCGGCCTACCTGTGCTCGGCCACCTGTACCTGAGTTGGCGCTGCCGGCGGCGCCTGCAGCAGATCGTCCAGCAGTTGCCCGGCCTGCTCGACTACAGCGTGCGCAGCCTCAAGGCCGGGCGCACCCTCAACGAGGCGGTGCTCGGCGGCGTCGACAGCACCCGCGAGCCGTTGCGCTCGGCGATGCTGCGGGTGCGGCGCAACGTGCAGCTCGGTGTGCCGCTGGAAGATGCCGTCAGCGAGTTCGCCGAACTCTACGGTCAGGCCGAACTGCGCATGTTCGCCCTGGGGCTGCGCATCAACCAGCGCCACGGCGGCAACGCCAGCGAACTGATGGAGAACCTGATCAAGCTGATCCGCGAACACGAGCAGGGCGATCGGCAACTGCGCGCCATGACCGGCGAGACCCGCATCACCGCGTGGATCCTAGGCGCGCTGCCGCTGGTGATGGTCGGCTACTTCCTGTTCGCCAACCCCACCTACCTGCTGGCCATGTGGCGCGACGCCAGCGGCCAGATGATGCTGCTATTCGCCTTTGTCATGCAGGCGGTCGGCTGTCTGGTGCTGTGGCGCATGATGAGGAGCCTGTGACCATGGCCTTGATGCTCAGCGCCCTGTGCCTGTTCGCCGCGTTCGCCCTGCTGGCCGCGCAGGCCATCGGCCAGTGGCGCGCTCGCCAGCGCGTGGCGCGGCGCCTGCAGGGGCGGCTGGACCGTGACGAGCGCCTGGGCGACTGGTTGCAGTGGCTGGGCAGCAGCCCCTGGGGGCGGCGCCTGCAACGGCTGGACGGCGAGACCCAGGCGCTGCTTGACCGCCTGGGCTGGCGGCGCAGCCGGCAACGCGCACTGTTCGCCGCCGTGCAGTTGGGCTTGCCGTTGCTGGCGGTGGGCGTGGCGCTGCTGTTGGTCCATGGCCTGCCCGGGGAAAACCGCGGGCACTGGGGCGTGCTGGTGCTCTGTGCGCTGGGCGCGGGCTACCTGTTGCCCAAGCGCCTGCTGGTTGTGGCGGCGGCCCGGCGTCAGCGGCGCATCGCCGAGGAGGTGAGCCTGCTGATTCCGTTGCTGCGCATCCTCTTCGAAACCGGGCTGGCGGTGGAGCAGGCCCTGCGCGTGCTGGCCCAGGAAGGCCGCAGCCTGGTGCCGAACATCAGCGACGAGTTGCGCCTGGTGTTGCAGCGGGTCGATTCCGGCCTGGCCCTGGGCCCGGAGCTGGAAAAGACCGCGCGCCTGCTGGCGGTGGACGAGTTCATCGACACCTGCGTCATCCTCCAGCAACTGCTGGTGCAGGGCAGTGGCTCGATGAAGTCGTTGCTGGCGCTCAAGGAACTGCTTGATGACCGGCGCCTGACCGGCCTGCAGGAGCGGGTGTCGAAGATGTCGGCGAAGATGTCGGCGGTGATGATGCTGTTCCTGTTCCCGGCCCTGCTCATCGTTCTGGCCGGGCCAGGGTTTTCCGCCCTGGCGCGGGCCTTGGGTTCATAAGCATCGAACATTCGGGCATTGATAGGGGAGACGCACAATGAAAGCCATCCTGACGTTCATCAGCCTGCTACTGCTCAGCGGCTGCGCCGGGCAGCCCCCCGAAGGCCTGGCGCGCCTGCTCGGCGGCGGCACCTGTGGCAAGCCCGACGCCGACCAGCAGTTGAGCCTGGACATGGCCGACCAGATGATCAGCGAAGGTCGCCCGCACGCTGGGCTGGCCCACCTGGAGCAGTTGCCCGACCAGCTCGACCAGGTGCGCCTGCGCAAGGCCAAGGTGCTGCGCCTGCTCGGGCGCGCCGAGGCCGAACCGCTCTACCGCAGCCTGCTCGGCGGTTGCCTGGCCGCTGAGGGCGAACACGGCCTGGGGCAACTGGCCTCGGCCCGCGGCGACGACGCCCAGGCCCTGCGCAACCTGCAACGGGCGGCGCGGCTGGCGCCCACCGACGAGAAGGTGCGCAACGACCTGGGTGTGGTGCAGATGAACCTGGGCAATCACCAACAGGCGCGTTTCGAATTTCTCACCGCCATCGAGCTCAAGGACGACAACCCGCTGCCGGCCGTCAACCTGGTGACTCTGTCGCTGGTGCAGGACAACTGGCGCCAGGCGGAGGACCTGGTCAATCGCCTGCACCTGAAGCCCGAGCAGTTCGCCGAGGCCCAGGCCCGGGCGCAGCGCATGCTTGCCAACGGGCGTGGCCCGCTGGCCGCCACCGAATCCCCGGCCGCGGCCATCAACTGAGCGGAGGAGAACATGTTCAAGCCCTGGATCGTCCTCGCCTGCCTGGCCACGCCACTGTTGGCGCTGGCCGAGGACCCGCCGCGCCAGCCGCGCCCACAGACCGCCACCGAAGCCCTGTTGCAGGTGCAGGCGAGCAACCGCCAGGCCTCCAGCGTGCGCCAGGTGCAGACCGACAAGGAACGCGACCAGGCCATGCAGCGCTGGCTGGACAGCTACAAGTATCCGATCCCGGATTTCTACCGCTGGACCAAGATCAGTTCGTCGAACAATTGAGCGCCTGATCGCGGCCTGGCCCCGCGATCAGAATCAAGGCATTCAATGGGTGGTAAAGCGCTGATGCACTGGCGAAGAGCGTGGGGTCAGCGCCAGCGCCAGTTGCGTGCGGTTGTGCATGTGGGTCAGGCGCAGCACCTGGGACACGTACAGCTTCACCGTGTTCTCGGTGATGCCCAGTTCGCAGGCGATCTGGTAGTTGGTCTTGCCCTTGCTCACCAGCCGGGCGACTTCCAGTTGCCGCGGCGAAAGTTTCTCGAACGCCGCCGGCAGCTCCGGCTCGCCTTCCTCGGTATCGTTGGCGCGCCGATGGGCGCCCTGGCCCCGGGCTTTTTCCAGGTCCTGGTAAAGGTCGTCGATGGACTCGGCCAGCTCCTGCAAACGCTGGTTGAGGCTGCCCAGTTCGCGGAAGTTGCGGCGCCGCTCCAGCAGCGCGGTCTCCTGGCGCCGCACGCCTTCGAGCAACTCGTCCAGGTCCATGGGTTTCTGGTAGTAGTCGGCGAAGCCCTCGCGCAGGGCGCGGATCACGTCCTGCTTGTCGGCGCGGCCGGTCAACATGATCGCCTCGAACATGCGCTGCGGCCCGGCGATCTGCTTCAACGTGCGCACCAGTTCGATGCCATCGCGTTCGGGCATGTGCAGGTCACACAGGATCAGGCCGATGGTCTCGTCCGCCTTGAAGCAGTCGATGCCCTGGCCGGTGGAGTGGGCGGGGACACAACGGTAGCCCTCGCTTTCGAGGAATTCGCACAACTCTTCGACGATCACTGGCTGGTCGTCGACCACCAGCACTTTCACCTCACTGACGGGTTTGTTCACGATCAACTCCCTGTTGTATCGGCCCTGCTCCCGGGCCAGACGCTCTGGCAGTTAGAAAAGTAGTCGCACTTTGCCGTTATGTACATCGGTCCTACTCCATAATCCGACCCTTCGGTCGCTTATTGGATCCATACCGCTGTCAGAAGGAAGCCAGCGAGCACGTAGGGGGCAAAGGGCTGCTTGTCGCCGACCTGTTCGGCCAGCGCCTGCAGGCGCTTCTTCACCTTGGGGTTGAGCAGGGTCCACAGGCGCCGGCGGCCGAACATCCAGGCCAGGACGGTGACCCCGGCGCCGATGAAGGTGCCGAGCACGTACTGCGGGCTGGTGGCCAGGGCCAGGGCGCCCATCAGTTTCACGTCGCCGGCGCCGAAGCGGCCGAGCATGTAGCCGGGCAGGGTGAGCAGCATGACGATGGCCAGGCCCCAGCCGGCCTCGCTGGCGTCGGCGCCGATCCAGCTGCGTCCGGTGGCGAACAGCCAGGCCAGGGCGCACGCCGCGACGCCCAGGGTCAGGGCGTTGGATATTTGTCGTTCACGGACATCTTGTTCGGTGCACAAGGCAAGCCACAGCAGGAGAACAATGCTTTGCATTGGCAAAATGCCATCCCTATTCGTTGAACGGTTCTATGCTTTCAGACAGGTCTCACAGTCAGGGTAGACGCGAACATGAAAGCAGGCCCGGCGGGACAACAAAAAGGCGCGGCTGCCATCGAGTTTGTCGCGGTATTCATGGTGTTTTTCGCGGTGTTCTACGGCCTGGTCAGCTACGCCTTGCCGATGCTCATGCTGCAGTCGTTCAACCAGGCCAGCAGCGAAGCGGTGCGCCGTTGCGTGGCCGTGGACCCGAGCAGCCAGACCTACGAGCTGGACGTGCAGGGGCTGGCTCGCCAGGTGATCGGCCAGCAACTGGCGTGGATGCCCAATGCGCTGGGCTTCAATGTGAATACCGATACCCGGGTTACCGTGGGCACGGACAAGGTGCTGACGGTGGTGATCGACTATCCCCGCGAACGCCTCAATCGCGTCTTGCCGACGCTGTTGCTGCCCGTGATCGGTGACGTGCCCAAGCTGCCCGCGCGGTTGCAGGCCCAGGCGAGCCTGCAACTGTGAGTGGTGGCTTGTTCGACCGCTGGTTCGCCGCGCCGGCCCCCGCCCAGGTGCCCGAGGCGACACCCGCCGTGGGCCTGCAACTGTGGCTCGACGACCAGGCGCGGGTGCTGCGCCTGGCCGGCCCGCTGCGCAGCCTGCTGGCATTGCCCGGCCAGGCTGGCGCGCGGGTGCACGACTACCTTGAGCGACACAGCTGGCTGGTGCTCGAAGGCCACCCCGCCGACTGGCAGGGGCAGCCACTGGACCTGGATTTCCATACGGTCATGGGCCACGCCCTGCACACCCGCGGTTGGCTGCAACGCCACGAGCAGGGCTGGATGCTGCAACTGTTCGATATCGGCGACCTGCTCCGCGAACAGCGCTGGGATCGCCAGCGGCCGCTGCTCGGAGAGATCGGCCATGCCCTGCGCGAATGCGGCGCCGAGCGCCTGGCGCAGACGGTGCGCGAGCAGTTGCGCAGCCTCGCCGAGCACTGGCAGGCGGCCGCGCTGCGCCTGGTGCTGCGCGAACCGGGCGGCTGGCGCCACTTCGCCAGTAGCGACGATGCCTGGCCCTGGCCCGATGACCGTCGGTTGCGGGACAGACTGGACCAGTGGCCGGCCCACACCCTGATCGAGGTGCGCGACGACCCTGAACTGCTCGCCCTGTGCGGAGGTGCCTCGCTGTTCCTGGTGCCCTATCGGCAAGGGCTGGAGGCCGAGGCCTGGATGTTGTGCGCCGGGGCGCACCAGATGCCTGCGGTCGACATGGCCATGGCCCTGGTGCGCAGCTTGACCGAGCCGCTGCTGGTACGGCATCGCCGCCAGCAACTGCAGCACCAGGCCCATCATCTCGACGACCTGCAGCAGCAGTTGGGCGCGGGGTGGTGGGAGTGGCCGGCGCACGGCGACCTGCAGTTGGACCCGGCCCTGGCCGCGACCTTGGGTTTCGACGCCCGGGTCGGGCAGGCCCAGTGGCTTGCCCGCCTGCACCCGGCCGACCGCGAGCCGGCGCAGCTGGCCCTGGACCAGGCCCGTGCCGGGCAGGCGTTGAGCCTGGGCGTGCGTCTGCTGGACCGTGACCCGCTCGCGGCGCCGCGCTGGTTCCATTGGGCCGGCCAGGGCCGGGGCGGCCAACTGCGCGGTTTCCTGCTCGATATCAGTGCCCTCAAGGCCCAGGAGCAACAGGCCGGCGCGGCCCGGGCGCGGCTGGAGAACCTGATTGCCCGCTCACCCGCGGTGATCTACGTGCAACGCTATGCCGAGGGCGCGCTGCACAGCGATTTCTACAGTGCCAGCCTGGCGCCGTTGCTGGGCTGGGAGGCCGACGGCGAACTCGCCCGTCAGCCGGGCCTGGCGGTGCACCCCGATGACCGGTCGCTGTGGCTGGAGCGCACCCGCAGCCTGCTGCGCGATGGCCTGGTGCGTTGCCGCTATCGCCTGCGTGACCACCTTGGTGGTTACCACTGGATGCTCGACGAGGCCCGCCTGCTGCGTGACGACCTCGGCCAGCCGCTGGAAGTGGTCGGCCTGTGGCTGGACGTCAGCGAAGCCACCGAGGCCGCCGAGCGCATGCGCCAGAGCGAGGAACGCTATCGGGTGCTGGTGGAGGACTCGCCGGCGATGATCTGCCGCTATCGCCCGGACCTCACCGTGCTGTTCGGCAACCGGCCGTTGGCCGATTACTTGGGTTGCACGCCCGAGCAGTTGCAGGGTGCCGACCTGGGCCAATGGTTGTCCGCCGACCAGCGCGATGCATTTCTCCAGCGCCTGCGGGCACTGACGCCCGAGCAACCGGTGAGCAGCGCGGAGATCTGCCTGCAGTTGCCTGGCCGTGAGCATGCCTGGTGGGTCTGGGCCGACCGCGGCCTGTTCGACGGCGAAGGCCGCCTGCTCGAGGTGCAGGCCGTGGGCCGCGACAACACCGAGGTGCGGCGCAGCCAGCAGCAGCTGTTGCAGGGTGCCAAGATGGCCACCCTCGGCGAGTTGGCCACCGGCCTGCTGCACGAGATCAATCAACCGCTCAACGTGATGCGCATGGCGGTGGTCAATGCGCTCAAGCGCTTGGAGAACGGCGCCGCCGATCCGGCCTACCTGGAGGACAAGTTGCGTCGCATCGAGGCGCAGGTAGCGCGCGCTGCCCGGCTGGTCGAGCACATGCGCGTGTATGGCCGGCGTTCGACGGTCGAGTGCGAGCGCTTCGCCGCGTGGGGCGCGGTGCAGGGCGCCCGGGGGTTGCTCGAGGAGGGCTTGCGCGGCAAGGGCGTGGCGCTGCACCTCGAGTCGCCCGAGGCGATGCCGCAAGTGCTCGGGCATCAGGACCAGCTGGAGCAGGTGCTGATCAACCTGATGGTCAACGCCCGCGATGCCTTGCTCGAGCAACAGGTGGCGCAGCCGTGGATCCGCGTGCGTCAGGCGCTGCATGGCGAGCGGCTGTGGCTGCTGGTGGAGGACAATGCCGGCGGCATCGATGCGCGGCTGCACGAGCGCATCTTCGAACCCTTCTTCACCACCAAGCCGGCCGGTGTCGGCACCGGCCTGGGGCTATCGGTCAGCCATGGCATCGTCAGTCAGATGGGCGGCGAGCTGACAGTGAGCAACTCGCCCGAGGGTGCGTGCTTCTGCATCGACCTGCCGGTTCACTGCACCAGCTGAGCGTGGCCGCTGGAGCAACTGAGGTTGGCGCCGACCTCGGCGTTGGCCAGGTCGATGCCCAGCACCTTGAGCAAGCCGTTGACCAGTGGATCGAGCAGGGGGCTGAGCAGGTTCCTGATGATCGGCTCGAGGATGTTCTTCACCCCGTCCAGCAGGCCGGCGGTGAGCACCAGCACCTGGCCGAGGCCGCTGTTGGCAGTGGGCCTGTAGGCTTCCAGATGTACACCGGCAAGTGTGCCGGACAGGCTGCCCACCACCTGGGCCTGGTCGCTATCCATGGGCTGGAACATCGGATCCTGGCCGATATTTCGCGGTGCATGGTCGTCGGCGAAGACCAGTGGTTTTTCCGTCGGGCCGCTGCCGAGCAGCTTGGTGTCCACCCGCAGGCCGATGCCGCCGCCGGCATAGGGCACGCGTGTGCCGCAGGAGGGCGGCAGGATCAGCAGGCGGCTGCAGACATTGGTGCCGATATCGATGACCGGCAGGGCCTGCACTTTCACCAGGTCAGGTCCCTTGCTGAGGAAGTTGGCCGGTGAGTCGAACTTGCCGATCGCGATCCTCGCTGCCGAGCGCTGGGTGAGGGTGGTCAGGCTCTTGGGCGCGCAGCTGTAGTTGTCGGGCGGGGCCGGGGGCAAGCGGCTTGTGCCTTCGGCCACTTCGATGCCGATATCGATATGCACCTGGCTGTCCAGCAGCTTGATGTCGCTGACCTTGCACGGGATGCCCAGGGCGCAGGTCAGCGACTGCACGGTGCCCAGCAGGTTCAGGCTGAGCAGGTTGTTGAGCACGTTGGTCAAGGGCGCCGCCAGGTCCAGCACGGCATTGAGCAACCCGGCGATGCCGGTCAGCAGGGGCAGGTCCAGTGATACCAGCGCGCGGATCTGTGCGGTATGGACGCGCAACTCATCGCTGCGCGGGTCGCCTACGGCGGAGTTCTGCGGGGGCTGGATCACCCTCAGATACACGCGGCCGTTGATCAAACCCAGTGCGGTGATTGGGATCTCGGCATTCACGGCTTGTCGATTCGCCGCCAGCTGAATCATCGCCTGGACCAGCTGCAGCACTTGCACGTTCGCGTCCAGGCCAGCCTGGACGGTGCCGGTCTGCAGGTTGAGCAACTGCCCCAGGGTGATCGGCCCTTTCAGGTCCGCGGCGAGTTTGAGCAGATCGCCGGTCACCTCCACGGCGGCGCCGCTTTGCTGCAGAACCTTGACGGCGACGTCCAGCAGCTTGTCGGCAGTGGTCTGGAAGTCGAGCAGTTGCTGGTAATCCCCCAGGTTCAGCTTCAGTTCGGTGGAGAGTGCATCGAGGTAGTTGAGCAGGTTGAGCTGGGTATCGGCGATGCCTTGCCAGCCCAGCACGGTGAGTTGCGTGCTGGCGCCGATGGCCTTCAGCAGGGCGTTGAGAATGGCCGACTGCATCGAACTGACCTGCAGCAGTGTGCTGCGAATGCTCAGCATTGCCTGGGGCGGCCCTGGGCTTGCGGCCACCGCGCTGGCGCGCAGGGTAGTGGTGCGGGCGATGGCACCGCCCTGCACCAGCGCGTAGATGCCACCGGCGAAGCTGGTGACCACCACATTGCTGACCTCGACCTTGATCGCCTCGTTGCGCTGATTGTCGGCAGTGAAGGTGCGCAGGTTGTCATTGCCGGTGCGCAGGTAGCCGCAGCTGGCGATCAGCGGGTTGAGCGGCGAATGGCCGTTGCGGGTGGCGGCGGCGCGGGCCAGGGTGGATGCCTGTGGTCCGTTGCCGGTGCAGGCGCCGTCATGCTCGGCGGCTTCCAGCGCGGCCATGTCGGCGATGCGTTGCAGCTTGCGTTGTTCGAGGTAGAGGCGGCCGCTGTCGACGGTCAGGAGCATGAACACCAGGGCCAGGCCCATGGTCAGCGCGGCCATCAGGCCGATCGCGCCGCGTTGGCGCACAACGGAACGGGGAACCACGGGCACTCCTTTGCCGGCCTGGGGCCCGGCAGCGCGGCGGCGGTGCAAGGAGTGTAGTCAAGGTGATGGCAAGTTGCCTTGATCGAAGTGCCCCGCCCCAGCGGCGCATCGCGGGGGCGGGGCAGCGGGTTTGCCCCGCGATCAGGGGCTCAATGTGGCGGATAGTTGCTCAGCACCTGGGTCACGGTCTTCTGGATCGCCGCGTTGCGTTCCTGCGGGCTGGGTGGGTAGTTGTTCATGATCTGCTCGGCGCTGCCACGCCATACCAGCTTGCCGTCACGCCCGTCGAACAGATCGACCTGGATGGTCGCCACCTTGTAGTCGACGCTGCGGGTCTCGTTGTACATCGGCCCGCCCCAGTAGCCTCCCCAGTAACCACCCCAGGCGCCGCCATAGTTGGTGGTGATCTGCTGTTGGCGGTCCTCGACGATCAGGTAGGCGCGCACCTTCACATCGGCCCGGGCACTGCCCTGGACCGGGCGCAGGCCACGCTGGTCGAGCTGCCCGGCGACCGCCTGGCGGATGCGCTGCTCGGTCAGGTCGCTCTTGATCCGTGGATCGTCCGGACGGTATTGCAGGGCCGGCTCCTGCCAGGCCCAACTGCGGTAGGCGGCGAAGTCGCGGCTGGCATCGAAGTCCTGCTGCACGTTGTTACTCGAACAGGCCGCCAGCAGCAGGGCGAAGGACAGAAGTACGAGACGGCGCAACATGATGGTTCTCCGTAAAGGGTCAGCTGGGAGGATAGCCGCTCATCGCCTTGCTCACCGACTCGCGCAGGGCGCTTTCGCGTTCACGCGGCGAGTCTTTGTCGCTGCCGCTTTCGGCGCTGGCGCTCCACACCGGCTGGCCGTTGCGGGCATCGAACAGGTCGATGCGCACAACCATCACCTCGACCTGGTAGGTGCGCACGATCGGCACGCTGCCATAGGCGCCATAACCATTGCGGTAGCCGCCGTAGCCGACGCTGCCATAGGGGTAGGGGCCGTAATAGGGATCGTAGTCGTAGTCGCGCACCTGGCGCAGGCGCCGCTCCAGGCGAACATCGGCGCTGACCAGCAGGTCGGCAGGGGCATTGTGGGCCGGGCGCAGGCCGTGCTGGTCGAGGGCGCTGCTGACCGCGTCGGCCAGCTGGCCCGGCGTGGCGTTCGCCAGGCCGCCGGGGGGCTGGCTGTTGCGCCAGCTCCAGCTGCGGTAACGGCCATAGTCGCGCGGTGGCGTGGGGTAGGCGCTGGCGTCGAAAGTGCCGGCGGCCTGGGGCGGTGCCGGTGGCAGCGGCTTGCCGCTGGCGACATAGGGGTTGCTGCCCTGGCAGGCGGCCAGGGCAAGGGGGAGCAGGGCCAGGCAGAACAGACGGTACGGCATGTATCCTCCTGGCGGGCGGGTCAGTGGGGTCGGCAGATCCAGTGCAGGTAACGACCCAAGCCGGCGAAGCTGGGGTGGCGCCGGTGCGCCAGCTCCATCTCCAGCAGGTCGAGTAGCTCGGCCTTGGCCTGGAACTCCTTGGGCATGTAGTCGTGGAACACCCGCACGCCGCTTTCGCTTTCGACCTGCCACATGGGATCAAGTTGCGCCTTGAGCTCGCGTGGATCAAGTGGTTTCTGTGGCGTCAGGCTCTGCTTCTCGCCGGCCAGGCGGTTGTGCCGCAGCTTGCGGAAATGCCCCTTGAGCAGGTTGCGGTAGACCAGCGCGTCGCGGTTGTAGAAGGCCAGCGACAGCCAGCCGCCCGGCGCGGTCAGCTGGTGCAGCACCGGCAGGATGCTTTCGGGTTCGGCCAGCCATTCGAGCACCGCGTGGCACAGCACCAGGTCGTAGGGCTCGGTGAGCTGGCCAAGCAGGTCTTGCCAGGGCGCCTGGATGAACGTTGCCTGCTGGCCGGCCTCGGCGAAGCGCGCACGGGCGCCGTCGAGCATCGGCGCGGCGGGCTCGGCGAGAGTCAGTTGGTGGCCACGCTGGGCCAGCCACAGGGCCATGTGGCCCAGGCCGGCGCCGATGTCGAGCACCCGCAACGGGCGCTCGGGCAACGTTTCGGCCAGGTCGGCCTGGAGCACCGCCAGGCGGATCGCCCCCTTGGCGCCGCCATAGATCTTCTCGGCGAAGCGGCTGGCCAGTTCATCGAAATGACGGTCGTTCATTTGGCGAAGCGCCTTTCGCTGTCGGCGAGTTTGGCCCGCACCACCTCGTTCATGTCCAGGCCAAGCTCGCTGCACAACAGCAGCAGGTAGAGGACGATATCGCCCACTTCCTGGCCGGCGTGGGCAAGCTGGTCGGCAGGCAGCTGGCGGGACTGGTCTTCGCTCAGACACTGGAAGATCTCCACCAGCTCGGCCATTTCGACGCTGGCGGCCATGGCCAGGTTCTTCGGGCTGTGGAAACCCCTCCAGTCGTTGGTGTCGCGGATGCGGTGCAGGCGTTCGGTCAGTTCTTGCAGGTTCATCGGGGTCTCCTCGTGGCGCATAGCTTCCGGCGAGGTTCCTTGCAAAGCAAGCCCGATCAGCGTGCGCGCCAGCTGCCAACCATGTGCACCAGCCCCCCGTGGCCATCCAGGCGCAGCTCGCCGGCCGGCCCTGCCGCGCTGGCGCTCAGCACTACCTCCGACGGCAAGCGCACCGGCTTGTGGAAGTCCACCGCGAATTCATATCCGGCTTTCGGCAGGTGACCCTGCAGCGCCGCCAGCGCCATGGCCTTGCTCCACATGCCATGGGCGATGGCCTTGGGGAAACCGAACAGACGTGCGCTGAGGCTGCTCAGGTGGATCGGGTTGTAGTCGCCGCAGACCTTGGCATAGCGCCGGCCGATGTCGCTATCGGCGTACCAGCGGGTGGTCTCGGGCAGTGCGGCGGGTGCTTCTGTGGTGGCGGTGGTGGCCTGTTGCTCTAGCTTGAGACCGCGTACCAGCATGCGGCTGGTCTCGCGCCAGAGCAGCCCGAGCCCGTCCTCCGCTTCGGTCACCAGGTCGAAAGTGCCGCCCTTTTCGTGAGGCTGCAGGTTGTCGGCGTACACCACGAAGTGCAGCCCATCGATGCCGCCCAGCGGGCGCAGCACCTGCAGGCTGTTGTGCAGGTGCACCAGCCCGAGCAGAGGGAAGGGGAAGTCGTCGCCGGTAAGCAACTGCAATTGCAGGCTGAAGGCCATGACGTGTGGGTAGGTGCCGGGCAGGCGGCCGTCATCGGCGAAGTGGCAGAGCCGACGATAGGCCGCCAGGTTGGTGCCGTCGACCCGCAGGTAGCAGCGCAGGCCTGTCTCCGGTAGCTGGCTGCCACGGATCTTGCGTTTGCCCAGGGCACGCAGGTAGAGGTCCAGACGTGAGTCGGGGCTGTGCAGGTCGTGCCAGGGTCGGGTCATGGTCAGGCTCCCATCAAGGCCTGGCCACAGACCCGCAGGGCCTGGCCGTTGACCGCGCCGGAGCCCGGCTGGCTGAGCCAGGCGATGGCTTCGGCGACATCTTGCGGCAAGCCACCCTGGCCGAGCGAGCTCAGGCGTCGGCCAGCCTCGCGCAGGCCCATGGGCATGGCCGCGGTCATGTGCGTTTCGATAAAGCCCGGCGCCACGGCGTTGATACTGGCGCCCTGTTCGGCCAGGCGCGGCGCCCAGGCCTGGGCGAAACCGATCAGCCCAGCCTTGCTGGCCGCATAGTTGGACTGGCCGCGGTTGCCGGCGATGCCGCTGACCGAGGCGAGCAGGGTGATGCGCGCGTCGCGGTGCAGCTTGCCACCCTCGAACAGCGCCTGGGTCAGCACCTGCGGGGCCTTGAGGTTGACGGCCAGCACCGCGTCCCAGTATTCCGGGGTCATGTTGGCAAGGGTCTTGTCGCGGGTGATGCCGGCGTTGTGCACCACGATGTCCAGGCCTTGCGGCAGGGCATCGAGCAACTGCGCGGCGGCATCGGCGGCGCAAATGTCCAGGGCCAGGGCACGGCCACCCAGGCGCGCGGCGAGGGCGTCGAGGTCGCGCTGCGCCTGGGGCACGTCGAGCAAGGTCACTTCGGCGCCATCGCGGGCCAGGGTTTCGGCGATGGCAGCGCCGATACCGCGCGCGGCACCGGTGACCAGGGCGTGACGGCCGGCCAGCGGGCGGGTCCAGTCTTCGACCTGGGCGGCGCACGCCGACAGGCGCAGGACCTGCCCGGAAACGAAGGCGCTCTTGGGCGAGAGGAAGAAGCGCAGCGCGCCTTCGAGCTGGTCTTCGGCGCCGTCACCGACATACAAGAGGTTTGCCGTGGCGCCATTGCGCAACTCCTTGGCCAGCGAACGGCTGAAACCCTCCAGGGCGCGTTGGGCGACACTGGCTTGCGCATCGTCCAGGCTTTCCGGGGCGCGCCCCAGGATCATCACATGGGCACTGGGGGCCAGGCTGCGCAGCAAGGGCTGGAAGAATTCGCGCAACTGCTTGAGCGCATCGCTGTCGGACAAGTGACTGGCATCGAACACCACGGCTTTGAGTTTCGGCCCCAGGCCCGCGACCCAGGCGGGGGCGTCGAGCGCTTCGGCGTCGAAGCCATAGCAATCGGCGGTCAGGCGTGGGGCGATTGCCGCCACCTGACTGGCCAGCGGGCCGCCACCGAGCACCAGCGCGCCCTCGATGGGGCGCAGGCGCCCGGCCTGCCAGCGCTCCAGCGGCACCGGGCGCGGCAGGCCGAGGGCATCGACCAGTTTGCGGCCAAGGGTGGAGTTGGCAAAGCCCAGATAGCGGTCGCTCATGTACGGTTCTCCCTGAAGGCAAGCATGCAAGTGTGGACCAACTTTGTGGCAGGGGCGTTCGAATAGCCGAAAAGAACCTAGTCTTAAGGCTCAAATTGTTTCAGGAGGAACAGGCATGCAGTCAATTCGCCGGGTCGCGATCCTGGGGGGCAACCGGATTCCCTTCGCCCGCTCCAATGGCGCCTACGCCAAGGCCAGTAACCAGGCGATGCTCACCGCCGCCCTCGAAGGCCTGGTGGAGCGCTACCGCCTGCATGGGCTGCGCCTGGGCGAGGTCGCGGCGGGGGCGGTGCTCAAGCACTCGCGTGACATGAACCTGACCCGCGAGTGCGTGCTCGGCTCGCGCTTGTCGCCGCAGACGCCGGCCTACGATATCCAGCAGGCCTGCGGCACCGGGCTGGAGGCGGCGTTGCTGGTGGCCAACAAGATCGCCCTGGGGCAGATCGACAGTGGCATCGCTGGCGGCGTCGACACTACCTCGGACGCCCCCATCGCCGTGAGCGAAGGGCTGCGCCAGATCCTGCTGCAGGCCAACCGTGGCAAGAGCCTTGGCGAGCGTCTCAAGCCTTTCCTCAAGTTGCGTCCGGGCCTGCTCAAACCCGAGCTGCCGCGCAACGGCGAGCCGCGCACGGGGCTGTCGATGGGCGAGCATTGCGAGCGTATGGCGCAAACCTGGCAGATCGAGCGTGGCGACCAGGATGCGCTGGCGCTGCTCAGCCACCAGCACCTGGCGGCGTCCTATCGCGAGGGGTGGCACGACGACCTGCTCACGCCTTACCTGGGCCTGACCCGCGACAACAACCTGCGCACCGACCTCACCCTGGAACAGCTGGCCAAGCTCAAGCCGGTGTTCGAGCGCAGCGGCCTAGGCACGCTCACGCCGGGCAACTCCACGCCGCTGACCGATGGGGCCTCGCTGGTGCTGCTCGGCAGCGAGGCCTGGGCTGAGGAACATGGCCTCAAGGTGCAGGCCTACTTGGTCGACGGCGAGGCGGCGGCGGTGGATTTCGTCCATGGCCAGGAGGGCCTGCTGATGGCGCCGGTGTACGCGGTGCCACGGCTGCTGGCACGCAACGGCCTGACCTTGCAGGACTTCGATTTCTACGAAATCCACGAAGCCTTTGCCGCCCAGGTGCTGTGCACTCTCAAGGCCTGGGAAGATGCCGACTACTGCCGCACACGGCTGGGGCTCGATGCGCCGCTCGGTGCGATTGACCGTACCAGGTTGAACGTGAAGGGCAGTTCGCTGGCTGCAGGGCACCCGTTCGCCGCGACGGGCGGGCGGATTCTGGCGAACATGGCCAAGCTGCTCAGCGAGCGGGGCAAGGGGCGCGGCCTGATCTCCATCTGCGCGGCGGGCGGGCAGGGGGTGACGGCGATCATCGAGCGATAGGTTCGGCGTTGACTGCGATGGCTGATACCCTTGTCCGTCCCGAGACACCAGGCCCCATCATGTCGACTATCGGCCCGCGCCCCATCCCCACGCTGGACCACTTGCCCAGGCCGCTCTACGCCCGCGCCGAGAGCCTCGGCGCCGGCTCCTGGACCACCCGCCACCGCCACGACTGGGTGCAGTTCTCCTACGCCATCAGCGGGGTGCTTGGCGTGTACACCAGCGACGGCAGCTACTTCGCCCCACCGCAATGGGGCGTGTGGATCCCGGCCGGTACCGAGCACGAGGTGGTGACCTCGATGCGGGCCGAGATGCGCAGCCTGTATGTACGCAGCGATGCCTGCCCATGGTCGCCCAGCGAATGCCGGGTGCTGGAGGTCACGCCGCTGGCGCGCGAGCTGATCAAGCAGTTCTGCACCTTCGTGGTGGCCTATCCGGAAGGCGACAGTGCCGAGGCGCGGCTGGTGGCGGTGTTGCTGGACCAGCTGCGCACCCTGCCGCAGGTGGGCTTCTCGCTGCCATTGCCGCGCCATCCGGGTTTGCTGGCGCTGTGCAACGGGCTGATCGCCGCGCCCGACCAGGTGCAGACCTTGCAGCAGTGGGCCGTGCAACTGGGGGTGTCGGAAAAGACCCTGATGCGCCTGTTCCAGCGCGAGACGGGGCTGAGCTTTCGCAACTGGCGCCAGCGCATGCGCCTGTTGACGTCGCTGGCGCTGCTGGAGGCGGGGGAGAGCGTCACCCAGGCGGCGCTGGGCTGCGGTTATGACTCGACCTCGGCCTACATTGCCGCGTTCAAGCAGTTGTTCGGGGCGACGCCGGGGGAGCTTCGCCTGTAGTCGGTAGAAGGCCGGTCGGTGGGCAACCGCGCATCTACAAGAGCGCGCGTGCCCACCGACGGCGACTCAGGTCCTGAACCTGCGCACCAGCGCATCCAGCTCGTTGGACAACCCGGCCAGGCTCTCGGAGTCCTGGCGCGCCGCCTGGGCCAGTTCCGCCACCAGTTGCGCATCGCCATGGATCTGGCTGATGTGGCGGTTGATGTCCTCGGCCACCTGGTGCTGCTCTTCGGCGGCGGTGGCGATCTGGGTGTTCATGTCGCGGATGACATCCACCGATTCGCGGATCTGGCCGAAGCTGTCGCGGGCCAGGCCGATACGGCTGACCGACTGCTGCGACACCTCGATGCTGGCGTGCATCTGTTCGGCCACCTGGGCCGTGCGGCTGGCCAGGTTGCCCAGCAGGCCGTCGATCTCGGCGGTGGAGTCGGCAGTGCGCTTGGCCAGGGCGCGGACTTCGTCGGCGACCACGGCAAAGCCGCGGCCCTGCTCACCGGCGCGTGCGGCCTCGATGGCGGCGTTGAGCGCCAGCAGGTTGGTCTGTTCGGCTATCGAGCGGATGGTGCCGAGGATCGACTGGATGGCATTGCTGTCGCGTTCCAGCTGCTGGATCGACTGCGCCGACTGCTCGATTTCCTGGCTCAGGCGATCGACGCTCTGCACCGCCGCGTCGATCTGCTGCTGCCCTTCGCGGGCCTGCTGCTGGCCGCTGTCGGCCGATTGCGCGGCCTGGCTGCAGGAACGGGCCACTTCGTTGGCGGTGGCGACCATCTCATGGAAGGCGGTGGACACCATGTCCACCGCCTCGCGCTGGCGCCCGGCGGCTTCGGCCATGTCGCCGGAGACGCGTGTCGAGCTGTTGGAGGTGCTGAGGATCTTGCTTGCCGCACCACCGATGTGCTGGATCAGGCTGCGGATGGCGCCGAGGAACTGGTTGAACCAGCTGGCCAGCTGGGCGGTTTCGTCGCGGCCGCGGATCTCCAGGTTGCGGGTCAGGTCGCCTTCGCCCTGGGCGATGTCCTCCAGGCCGCTGGTGACACTGTTGATCGGGCGCACGATGAGCTTGGCGAACGCCGCGCCCACTACCGCGAACACGGCGGCCAGGATCAACGCGACGCCGCCGATCAGCCATGTCAGGCGCGTGGTGGTCTGCATCACCTCGTCTTGCTGGATCAGGCCGATGAAGGTCCAGCCCAGTTTCTCGTCGGGGTAGACGTTGGCCATGTAGCGCTCGCCGTTCAACTGCACTTCGGCCAGGCCCTTGCCGGCCTTGGCCAGCTCGGCGTAGCCGTCGCCCAGGCTGGCGAGCTGCTTGAAATTGTGGCTGGCGTCGCGCGGATCGACCATCACGTTGCCGTTGTTTTCCATGAGGATCAGGTAGCCGCTCTCGCCCAGCTTGATCTGCTTGACGATCTCGGTCAGGCCCTTGAGCGACACATCGATATTGACCACGCCGCCCGGGTTGCCCAGCGTGTTGGCCACGGCGCGCACGGTGCTGACCAGCACGGCGTCGTCGCCGGCCCAGTAGTAGGGCGCGGTGCGCAGGGTCTTGCCGGGGTTGGCCATGGCCGCTTGGTACCAGGGGCGGGTGCGCGGGTCGTAGTTGGCCATTTTCGGATCGCCCGGCCAGAACGCGTAGCCGCCGTCCTTCAGGCCGTAGGACACATAGGCGTAGTCCGGGTGACTCTGGGCCAGGCGGCTGAACAGGTCGAACAGCGCCTTGTCCTGCTCGCCGGGGGCGATGTTGGCGGCATCGGCGCTGATGTGCTTCTTGACGTTGTCAGCCGTGGCCGCCACCAGGGGTTGCGCGGCCAGGTAGTCGACGTTCTGGGTGATGCCCTGGAAGAAGATGTCCATGGCGTTGCCGACCTGGCGAATCTCCCGGCTGCTGTTGTCGAGAAAATCGTCGCGGGCTTCGCCGCGCAGGTTGAGCACCACCAGGGTGGCGACCAGGACGATGGGCAGGCCGGCGATGATGGCGAAGGCCCAGGTGAGTTTCTGCTTGATGTTCATCCACGCTCCCAGAGTTGTTCTTGTCGTTGCACGAGGCTGTAACAGTGCATCGGCAAAGCCTGGGCTTTATGTAGGCGAACGCCCGTATTTATTGGGTGAAAAGGCTTTTCAAGGGGATATCGGTCGGGTCTGGCTAATATGGCATACCAAAAGGTGTCCGCAGGAGCTCCCGCTCCCGCAGACGTCGCCCTCAGTGACAGCAGCCGCTGCCATTGGCCAGGTCCTTGAGGATCGGGCAGTCCGGGCGGTCATCGCCTTGGCAGTGGGCCACCAGCTCACCGAGGGTGTCGCGCAGGCTCACCAACTCCTCGATGCGCTGGTTCAGCGCGTCGATATGCTGCATGGCCAGGGCCTTCACGTCGGCGCTGGCGCGCTGGCGGTCCTGCCACAGGGTCAGCAGCTTGGCGACTTCGTCCAGGGAGAAGCCCAGGTCCCGCGAGCGCTTGATGAACGCAAGGCTGTGCAGGTCTTCCTGCTGGTACAGGCGATAGCCGCTTTCGCTGCGCGTGGCAGGGCGCAACAGGCCGATGGACTCGTAGTAACGGATCATCTTGGCGCTGAGCCCGCTGCGGCGGGCGGCCTGGCCGATGTTCATGGCGCCTCCTGGTCGATGGCGGTGGGTTTCCAGGTTTTCAGCCACAGGGCGTTGCTGACCACACTGACGCTGGACAGGGCCATGGCGGCGCCGGCCAGTACCGGGTTGAGGTAACCGAGGGCGGCCAGGGGGATGCCGACCAGGTTGTAGATGAAGGCCCAGAACAGGTTCTGGCGGATCTTCGCATAGGTCTTGCGGCTGATGTCCAATGCCGCGGGCACCAGGCGCGGATCACCGCGCATCAGGGTGATGCCGGCGGCCTGCATGGCCACGTCGGTGCCGCCGCCCATGGCGATGCCGATATCGGCTGCGGCCAGTGCCGGGGCGTCGTTGATGCCGTCGCCGACCATGGCCACCACGCCTTCCTGTTTGAGCGCGGCGACTGTAGCTGCCTTGTCCGCCGGCAGCACTTCGGCATGCACGTCATCGATGCCCAAGGCGTCGGCCACCACCTTGGCGCTGCCACGGTTGTCGCCTGTCAGCAGGTGGCTGCTGATGCCACGCGCATGCAGCGCGTCGATGGCCGCGCCGGCGCCGGGCTTGAGGCTGTCGCCGAAGGCGAACAGGCCGAGCACGCGTGGCTGCTGGCCGCGTTCGATCAACCAGGACAGCGTGCGACCCTCGGCTTCCCAGGCCTGCGCACTGTCGGCCAGGTCGCCCGGCGGCAGGCTGTTTTCATCGAGCAGGCGACGGTTGCCCAGGGCCAGTTCACGGCCATCCACCTGGCCGGCGATGCCGCGACCGGTGAGGGACTGGCTGTCAGCCACCTGCGGCACGTGCAGGCCTTGTTCGGCGCAGGCGTCGAGTACCGCCTTGGCCAATGGGTGCTCGCTGCCGCGTTGCAGGGCGCCGGCCAGGCGCAGTAATTCGCCGTTGTCGCCGCTGCTGGCCCGGCTGTGGACGATGCGCGGGCTGCCCGAGGTGAGCGTGCCGGTCTTGTCGAACACCACGCTGTTCACCGCATGGGCACGCTCCAGTGCTTCGGCGTCCTTGATCAGGATGCCGTGGCGGGCGGCGACGCCGGTGCCGGCCATGATCGCGGCGGGCGTGGCCAGGCCGAGGGCGCATGGGCAGGCGATCACCAGCACGGCGACAGCATTGATCAGGGCGGTTTCCAGCGGCGCGCCGGCCAGCCACCAGCCGACCAGGGTGATCAGCGCCAGCACCAGTACCGTCGGCACGAACACCTGGCTGACCCGGTCGACCAGCTTCTGGATGGGCGCCTTGGCCGCCTGGGCGTCCTCGACCAGGCGGATGATGCGCGCGAGCACGGTCTCGGTGCCCAGGGCCAGGGTTTTTACCAGCAGCCGGCCTTCGCCGTTGATGGCCCCACCGGTTACCGAGTCGCCAGGCGCCTTGGGCACGGGCAGGCTTTCGCCGCTGATCAACGCCTCATCGGCATGGCTGCTGCCTTCGAGCACTTCACCATCGACCGGGAAGCGCTCGCCGGGTTTGACCAGCACCCGGTCGCCCAGGCGCAACTGACTGATCGCCACCCCTTCCTCGCGCCCTTCGATGACCCGCACCGCCCGTTCCGGGCGCAGCGCTTCCAGCGCCCGGATGGCGCTGGCGGTCTGGCGCTTGGCGCGGCTTTCCAGGTACTTGCCCAGCAGCACCAGGGCGATGACCACCGCCGAGGCTTCGAAATACAGGTGCGGCTCCATGCCGTCGTGGGCGTTGGCCCATTGGTACAGGCTCAGGCCGTAGCCGGCGCTGGTGCCCAGGGCGACCAGCAGGTCCATGTTGCCGGCACCGGCGCGCACGGCCTTCCAGGCGGCGACATAGAAGCGCGCGCCGAGGATGAACTGCACCGGCGTGGCCAGCAGGAACTGCGCCCAGGCCGGCAGCATCCAGTGCACACCGAAGGGTTGCGCCAGCATCGGCAATACCAATGGCAGGGCCAGCAGCAGGGCGGCGCCGACCGCCAGGCGTTCGTTGCGCAGGCGGCGTTGGGCTTGGGCCTGGTCATCGTCGGCGGTGCGCGGCAGGCTGGCGCTGTAGCCGGCCTTTTCCACCGCGGCGATCAACACGCCGTCATCGACGGCCTGCAAAACTTCGAGGTGGGCGCGTTCGCTGGCCAGGTTGACGCTGACCTGCTCGACCCCCGGCAGCTTGCCGAGGGCGCGTTCGACACGGCCGGCGCAGCTGGCGCAGGTCATGCCGCCGATCTGCAGTTCGAGGGTGCGGGTGGGGACGCTGTAACCGGCGTCGCGCACCGCGCCGACCAATGCCGGCAGGCTGTCGGCCGGCGCCTGGACCCGGGCCTGCTCGGTGGCCAGGTTGACGCTGACATGTTCGGTGCCGGTGACCTTGCGCAGGGCGCGTTCGACCCGACCTGCGCAACTGGCGCAGGTCATGCCGCTGATCGGCAGGTCGAAGGTGGTGGATGCGGGCATGGCTCTCTCCTCCGTGGATAGGCCTTCAGCATCAACCTTGCCATGCGGGCAAGGTCAATAGCCCAGGTTGGCTTGCCTCAATTCCAGGCCCTTGTGCCCTGTGGCGATGCGGTACTTCTTGATCTGCCCCGCCTGCAACGTCAGGCGCGTGCTGCGTTGGTCCTCGATACCCGGCGCGCAGCCGGGCATCTGTCCGGGGAGCAGGCGCAAGCGTACGTCGACAGGGCCCGGTGGCAGGTTGAACGAGGTCGATTGCTCCTGGAACAGCCGGCCTGCCAACTGATCGTTGAGGTAGATACCGATCTCGCAACTGCTGGCCACTTCCAGGCGTTCCCGGGAAATCATCAGCACGCTGTAGTCCGAGTTGCCTTCGGCGCTGGCCGATGGCACCACGGCCAGCGCGCCCAGCAGTCCGACTAGGCTCATTGCTGCCCTGATCATGAAGAATCTCCTGCTTGCCAAAATCGTCAAAGGCGCAGCTTGGCCGAGCCGCGCTCGGATTTCCAGCCCGGCCGTTTGACGCGGAACTTGACCTTGCCCCGATGGCAAGGCTGAAAGTGGACAAAACCCACAAGGAGGCAACCCCTATGCAAGTGTTCAATGTACAAGGCATGACCTGTGGCCATTGCGTGAAAGGCGTGACCCGTGCGGTGCAGGAGCAGGACGCCGCGGCGCGGGTGGAAGTGGACCTGGCGGCGAAGCAGGTGCGGGTGGACAGTGCGCTGGCGGCGGATCAGATCCTGGCGGCGATTCGTGAAGAGGGCTATCAGGCCGAGGTGGCCTGAACGGCTGGATCGTCCAGATGAAGCATTTCTGTAGAAGCGGGCTGCCCGGGCAAGTCCGCGTCTACAGAAATGCAGGCCAATTATTACAAAGGTTTTCAACGCCCAATGATCCAGTGCAGGTAGACTAACCGACTTGCTTAGCCTGCTATGGATTCTCCATGAACCTGCGAACCTTGCTGATTCTCGGCGCCCTCAGTGCGTTCGGGCCTTTGGCGATCGACTTCTATCTACCCGCCTTCCCGGCCATGGCGCATGCCTTCGCCACCGACGAAAAGCATGTGCAGACGACCCTGGCCGCCTACTTCCTCGGCCTTTCCCTGGGCCAGCTGGCCTATGGGCCAGTGGCCGACCGATTCGGCCGGCGCATCCCGCTGCTGTTCGGGGTGGGCCTTTTTACCGTGGCCTCCCTGGCCTGCGCCTATGCTCCCAACCTCGACAGCCTGATCGTGGCGCGCTTCGTCCAGGCTTTGGGTGGCTGCGCCGGCATGGTGCTGTCGCGGGCGATCGTCAGCGACAAGTGCGACGCGGTGGCCTCGGCCAAGGTGTTCTCGCAATTGATGTTGGTGATGGGCCTGGCACCGATCCTCGCGCCGATGCTCGGTGGCGTGCTGGTCAATGTGTCTGGTTGGCAGTCGATTTTCCTCGCCCTGAGCCTGTTCAGCGCGGCCTGCCTGGTGGCCGTCGGCCTGGGACTGCCGGAGAGCCTGCCGGCACATGTGCCGCGCCAGCCCTTGTCGGGGGCGCTGCGCCAGTACCTGCGGCTGTTCGGTGACCGGGTGTTTGTCGGCCATGCGTTGACCGGCGGCATCGCCATCGCCGGGATGTTCGCCTACATCGCCGGTTCACCGTTCGTGTTCATCAAGTTGTACGGGGTGCCCGCCGAGCACTATGGCTGGTTGTTCGGCACCAACGCCGCAGGCTTCATCCTGATGGCCCAGGTCAATGCGCGTCTGCTGGCCAAGCGTGGCCCGGCGTTCCTGCTGGCGCGGGCAGTGTGGCTGTACCTGGTGGCGGCGCTGGCGCTGCTGCTGGTCGCGGCGCTGCGCCCAGCGCAGTTGTGGCCGTTGCTGGTGCCGTTGTTCATATGCATCGCCAGCCTTGGTTGCATCATCCCCAACGCCTCGGCCTGCGCCATGAGCGGGCAGGGCACGCGGGCCGGCAGCGCCTCGGCGCTGATGGGCTGCCTGCAGTTCAGCGTCGCCGCGGGTGCGGCAGCGCTGGTCGGGGTGCTGCACGATGGCAGCGCGGTGCCCATGGCGCTGGTGATCAGCCTGTGCGGCGCGCTGGTGGTCAGTGTCGCAATGCTGACCCGGCGGCTGCAGGCCAGCCGGCCTGCGTGAGCGGGTGGGGCGCGTTCAGGCGCGCCTCGAGCAGGGCGACGAATGACCGCGCCTCGGCCTCGTTGCGGAAACTCACCACATGCTGGTCGAGCTGGACTTGCCAGGGGCAAGCGGGATTTCGGTTCGACGCACTGACGACAATCTTCATCGCGATTCACCTCCAGTGAGCGGGAGCGAATCCAGTGTAGCGCCGCCACCCGCGCTCGCCATGACCAGGATCAGTCCCCTGACTGACGGTCATGGTGGCCTGAAGTAGGGAGACCTTCTGTTTTGCAGGGCAGAAGTTTTCACCGTGGCTATCGGACTTTTCCAGCTTCTTGATCATCACTACCAGCCACGTTCCTGGCGCAGCCACAGTAGAACGGGGGCATAAGCCGCGTCTGCGGCGTGGCGCACTGACAGACGCACCTTCCAGAACGGTGCTCGGGGGACCAACGACGACCCATTCCGAGCATGCCGCCCTCAAGGCGAGCCCCCTCCAGCGGCTTATACTGCCTCAGGCGCCCAATGCCAGCGTGAGATCTTTCCTGGCCTGGCGCTGAACATCCGGCATACGAACAATCCCGTGCTTGCCCGCACAGGCGGCAGGGCGTCGGCGCTTATCGCCGCCAGACGGGTTACATCAGGGAGCTTCAGTTTCATGACCGCAGTCCGCAGCATCAGTCAGGTTGCCAGCCTGATGGCCGAACCCAAGCGCAGCGCCATGTTGTGGGCGTTGATCGATGGCACCCCGCGTGCGGCGGACGAGCTTGCCGTGATCACCGGCCTGAGCACTTCCTCGGCCTGCGCGCATCTGTCGCTGCTGTCCAGTGCCGGCTTGCTCAGGCACGAGGCGCGTGGGCGCAAACGCTTCTTCCGCCTGGCAACGCCGGAGGTCGGCACCGCGGTGGAGGCCCTTGCCAGCGTCCAGTTGGCCAGCCGCTCAGCCGGGGGGCAGGGCTCCTCGCTGCAAATCCCCATGTCGATGCGCAAGGCGCGCCTGTGCGGCGACCATCTGGGCGGCGAGGTGGCTGCTGCGCTGCTGCATCGGCTGCATGTGGCCGGTTGGTTGGAGGGCAGCGAACAGCAACTGGTCGTAAGCCAGGAGGGCAAGGGGCAACTGGAGGCGCTGGGGGTATTCATTGACGCACTGGCCGCCGCCGACCGGCGTGGCTGCGTGATCTGCCACTGCAGCAAGTGGGACGATCAGGGCCCGCATCTGGGCGGTTACCTGGGCAAGGCGTTGCTCAGGCTGTTTACCCAGTCGGGCTGGGTGCGTGAGCAGGAGGGCAGCCGGGCGGTTCACCTTACACCGCTCGGCCAGCAGCAGATCAACGCGATCGCCTGCCTGCCCTCGCGCCAGGCCGGTTAGCGCAACAGGCGTGCGTCCAGGCTGTTCTGCGCCAGGCGGCGTGCCTGGTCCTGGGTCATGCCCAGGTGCTCGTGCAGGGCATGGAAGTTTTCGGTGACGTAGCCGCCGAAGTAGGCCGGGTCATCGGAGTTGACCGTGACCTTCACACCACGCTCGAGCATGTCGAGGATGTTGTGTTGGCTCATGTGGTCGAACACGCACAGCTTGGTGTTGGACAGCGGGCAGACGGTCAACGGGATCTGCTCGTCGATGATGCGCTGCATCAGGCGTTCGTCCTCGATGGCGCGCACGCCGTGGTCGATACGCTGGATCTTGAGCAAGTCGAGTGCCTCCCAGATGTATTCGGGCGGGCCTTCCTCGCCGGCATGGGCCACGGTCAGGAAGCCTTCGCTGCGGGCGCGGTCGAAGACGCGCTGGAACTTGCTGGGCGGATGACCTTTTTCCGAGCTGTCCAGGCCTACGGCGACGAATGCGTCGCGGAAGGGCAGGGCCTGGTCGAGGGTCTGCTGCGCCTCGTCCTCGCTCAGGTGGCGCAGGAAGCTGAGGATCAAACCACTGGAGATGCCAAGCTGTTCACGGCCATCCTTGAGTGCGCCGGTGATGCCATTGAGCACCACCTCGAACGGGATGCCCCGGTCGGTGTGGGTCTGGGGGTCGAAGAACGGCTCGGTGTGGACAACGTTCTGCGCCTTGCAGCGTTGCAGGTAGGCCCAGGTCAGGTCGTAGAAATCCTGCTCGGTACGCAAGACGCCGGCGCCCTGGTAATAGAGGTCGAGGAATTCCTGCAGGTTGTTGAAGGCATAGGCGCCGCGCAGGGTTTCGACATCGGCCCAGGGCAGCGCGACCTTGTTGCGTTCGGCAAGGGCGAACAGCAGTTCAGGCTCCAGTGAGCCCTCCAGGTGCATGTGCAGTTCCGCCTTGGGCAAGGCGTTCAGCCAGTCATACATGTGTGCAATCTCGATCAGGTACGGTTGGCCGCCATTCTACAGGGCCTGGCTGGGCAATGCGCCCACCCAGGCCCGCAAGGCCCTGGATCACCAGGTGAGCGGCTCGCCCTTGTAGTTGATGAAACGCAGGCCGCCGTTGCCGCTCTGCGCCTTGATCTGCTCGAGCATGCCACGGGTGCTGGTGAGCACGTCGATCTCGGCATTCTCGCCGCCCATGTCGGTCTTCACCCAGCCCGGGTGCATGGCCAGCACGGCAAGGTCGGGGCGCTGCAGCTCGACCACGAAGCTGTTGATCATCGAGTTGAGGGCGGCCTTGCTGGCCTTGTACAGGCAGATCTCACCGCCGTCGGGGATGGTCACGCTACCCAGGATCGAGCTCATGAACGCCAGCACGCCGCTGTCTTTGCGGATGAGTTCGGCCAGGCGCCGGGCCACGCGGATCGGCGCCACGGCGTTGGTCATGAACAGCTCGCCAATCTGCTGTACCTGCACGCTTTCCAGGTCCTGCGGCAGCGGGCCCATCACGCCGGCGTTGACGAACACCAGGTCGAACACTTCACCCTGCAGGCGCTGCTTGAGCCCGTCGAGCTGGGCGGTGTCGTTCATCTCCAGGCGCTCGATACGCACACCGGAAACCTCGCGCAGAGCGCCTGGCTGTTGCGGGTCGCGCACGGTGGCGACGACATTCCAGCCGTCTTCCTGCAGGCGTTGCACCAGCCCCAGGCCAAGGCCTCGGGAGGCGCCGATGATCAGGGCGTTCTTGTTTGCGGTCATTGCGATACTCCATATCAAAGGCTGGGCGAGCGCTGTTGTGCATAGTTTCGCTCGCCGCGCGACAACGGGGTGATTGCCCTCCACCGGGAAAGGCCTGGGTGACGAGCATAAACCAGGTACCTGGCGCTCGCCTTGTGGAGACTGATCAAAAAACGATCGATTGCCTGGAAAGCCTGTGGGGGCTGGGCCTGGCGCTGTAGTTCACGGGTTATCCACAAGCCGCTCCACAGTAATTGTGTGCAAGCGCAGCGGGCCTGAAAATGGTGGTTTGGGGGCGGGCTTACATTGAAAGCTGGGGATAACTCACAGTCTTTCAGTCACTTGTGCCGGTGTCACACGAATGTGATCAAAATATGCTCAATGCTTCGCAGGCCTTGTCGCACAAGGCCTGTATCAGCTTGCCCAAAGCTTATCCACAGGCAGGCCCACAGTAGTTGTGGGCAACGCTCACTCTCTTTCCAGCAGAATGCGACCGCGGCTCAGGTCGGCGAGTTGCTGCTGCAGTGACGCGAGGTGGATCTCACCCAGGGCGATGCGCAGGTCGACGCCGTTAGCGGTGAACTGCTCGTCCAGCACCACGCCGTCCACCTCAGCCAGGCGCAGCTTGAGCAGCGCCAGTTCGCTGAAGGTGCAACTGCAACTGAACGCGCTGCGCTGCACCAGCACACGCTTGGGTGCCTGCTGCAGGCATTTGTTGGCGCCGCCGCCGTAGGCCCGGGCCAGTCCACCGGTGCCCAGCTGGATGCCGCCGTACCAGCGGATCACCAACACCACCACCTGGTCGCAGTCCTGGGCTTCGATGGCGGCGAGGATCGGTCGCCCGGCCGTGCCGCCCGGTTCGCCGTCATCGCTGCTGCGGTACTGGGCGCCGAGCTTCCAGGCCCAGCAGTTGTGGGTGGCCGCCAGGTCGCTGTGGCGTTCGATGAAGGTCATGGCCTCGGCGGGGCTGTCGATCGGGCCGGCGAGGGTGATGAAGCGGCTCTTGCGGATTTCTTCGCGCCATTCGCAGAGCTCGAGCAGGGTAGAAGGCATAAGTCCGGGTCAGGCAGGCGTGCTGATGCCGCAGCCTTTGAGAATGATGTGGATAAGATTGTTGCTGGCGTCTTCCATGTCCTGCTTGGTCAGGCGGCTGCGGCCGGTGACCTGGCAGATCTGGGTGGCGAAGTCGGCATAGTGCTGGGTGCTGCCCCAGAGCAGGAAGATCAGGTGCACCGGATCTACCTGGTCCATCTTGCCGGCGTCCATCCAGGCCTGGAACACCGCGGCGCGGCCACGGAACCATTCGCGGTAGTCGGCGCTGAAGTACTCGCTCAGGCACTCGCCGCCGCTGATCACTTCCATGGCGAAGATCCGCGAGGCCTGCGGGTTGCGCCGGGAGAACTCCATCTTGGTGCGGATGTACTGGCTGAGCGCCTCGGCCGGGTCGTCCTCCACGCTCAGGGCGTTGAAGGTGCTGTCCCACAGTTCGATGATGTTGCTCAGCACCGCGATATACAGACCCAGCTTGTTGGTGAAGTAATAATGCAGGTTGGCCTTGGGCAGCCCGGCCTTGAGCGCGATGGTGTTCATGCTCGTGCCCTTGTAGCCGTGGCGGGCGAACTCGTCCTCGGCGGCCTGGATGATGGCCTGTTCGTTCTTCTGGCGGATGCGGCCGGCGGGCTTGCCCGAGGTGGGGGAGCGATGCGCAGGGACTTCTAGGGTCATGGACGATTCCGGGCGGGTCGTTACGGATGTCCGACAGATTACCTGCCTGTGGCGAAGTGACAAGCATTAGCGTCAGGGACAGGCATCAGCGTGTCGCAGCCAGGCTCTCGAGGAAGCTTTCCAGCACCAGGTTCGGCCGCCGGCCCTTGCGCGTCACCCAGCTCAGGCCCAGGTCATAGAAGCGCTGGGTGGGCTTCAGCGCGCGCAGGCGACCTTGCTGCACCCAGAAGCTGGCGTAGTGGTCGGGCAGGTAGCCGATGTAGCGCCCCGTCAGGATCAGGAAGGCCATGCCTTCGCGATCCGAGGCGCTGGCTGTGCAGTGCAGGGCCTGGTAGTGCGCCTGGATGTCGGCGGGCAGGCGGAAGGTCGGGGCGATCGCGTCCTGGGCGTTGAGGCGATCGTCATCGATCTGCAGGTCGTCGGCGTAGAACAGCGGGTGGCCGACCGCGCAATAGAGCAGGGAGCGCTCGCTGTACAGCGGCTGGTACTCAAGCCCCGACAGCGGGCTGGTCTGCGGCACCACGCCCACGTGCAGGCTGCCGTCGAGCACGCCCTGCTCGACCTGGCTGGGGGCGATCATGCGGATCTGGATGCGCACATCGGGGCCGCGGTCCTTGAGTTCGGCCAGGGCGTGGGTGATACGCATGTGCGGGAGGGTGACCAGGTTGTCGGTGAGGCCGATGTTCAGCTCACCGCGCAGGTGCTGGTGCAGGCCATTGACCTCGGTGCGGAACGACTCCAGGGCGCTGAGCAGTTGCAGCGCCGAGTGGTAGACCTCGCGCCCCTCCTCGGTCAGCGAGAACCCCGCCCGGCCGCGTTGGCACAGGCGCAGGCCCAGGCGTTGCTCGAGGTCGTTCATCTGCTGGCTGATGGCCGAGCGGCCTATGCCCAGGACGTTTTCCGCCGCTGAAAAGCCGCCGCACTCGACCACGCTGCGGTAGATCTTCAATAGGCGAATGTCAAAATCGCTGACTTGGGCGAGGGGGTCGGGGCGTCGGCTCATTAGTTTAGTTATCCGCTGACTGAAGGTTAGAAAAGCTGGGTTTTTCGAACTTTATCGCCGTGACAACTTAGCTGCAACAACACCCATCGTTGCCTAATCGTCTTTCGAGGAACCGCCCGATGAACATGCCCGAATCCGCTCAAGCCGGCCTGGCCAGCCAGCTCAAGCTGGACGCTCACTGGATGCCGTACACCGCCAACCGCAACTTCCAGCGCGACCCGCGGCTGATCGTGGCGGCCGAAGGCAACTACCTGGTCGACGACAAGGGTCGCAAGGTGTTCGACGCCCTGTCGGGCCTGTGGACCTGCGGCGCCGGGCATACCCGCAAGGAGATCAGCGAGGCAGTGGCTCGCCAGGTCGCCACCCTCGACTACTCGCCGGCCTTCCAGTTCGGCCATCCGCTGTCGTTCCAGCTGGCCGAGAAGATCGCCAACCTGGTGCCGGGCGACCTGAACCACGTGTTCTTCACCAACTCCGGCTCCGAGTGCGCCGACACCGCGCTGAAAATGGTTCGTGCCTACTGGCGCCTGAAAGGCCAGGCCACCAAGACCAAGATCATCGGCCGTGCCCGTGGCTATCACGGGGTCAACATCGCCGGCACCAGCCTGGGTGGCGTCAACGGCAACCGCAAGCTGTTCGGTCAGTTGCTGGACGTCGACCACCTGCCTCACACCGTGCTGCCGGCCAACGTGTTCAGCAAGGGCATGCCGGAAGAGGGCGGTATCGCCCTGGCCGACGAGATGCTCAAGCTGATCGAGCTGCATGACGCCTCGAACATCGCCGCGGTGATCGTCGAGCCGCTGGCTGGTTCCGCCGGTGTGCTGCCGCCGCCGAAGGGCTACCTCAAGCGCCTGCGCGAGATCTGCAGCCAGCACAACATCCTGCTGATCTTCGATGAAGTGATCACCGGCTTCGGCCGCATGGGCGCCATGACCGGTGCTGAAGCCTTCGGCGTGACCCCGGACCTGATGTGCATCGCCAAGCAGGTCACCAACGGCGCCATCCCGATGGGCGCGGTGATCGCCACCGGCGAGATCTACCAGACCTTCATGAACCAGCCGACCCCTGAGTACGCGGTGGAATTCCCCCACGGCTACACCTATTCGGCGCACCCGGTGGCCTGCGCCGCCGGCATCGCCGCGCTGGACCTGCTGCAGAAGGAAAACCTGGTGCAGTCCGCCGCCGAGCTGGCGCCGCACTTCGAGAAGCTGCTGCACGGCGTCAAGGGCACCAAGAACGTCGTCGACATCCGCAACTACGGCCTGGCCGGCGCGATCCAGATTGCCGCGCGCGACGGTGATGCCATCGTCCGTCCGTACGAGGCTGCCATGAAGCTGTGGCAAGCCGGTTTCTATGTACGCTTCGGTGGCGACACCCTGCAGTTCGGGCCGACCTTCAACACCCAGCCACAAGAGTTGGACCGTCTGTTCGACGCCGTGGGCGAAGCCCTGAACAAGGTCGACTGATTTTTCCGATTTTGACGTCGGGCGTGTGAGTACCACGCGCCTGTCTCTACCTTCTTTATCTGGAGTTATGCATGAGCATTGTTCAGCACCTGATCCACGGCGAGCTGGTCAGCAAGGGCGAGCGCACCGCCGATGTCTTCAACCCGTCGACCGGCCAGGCCGTGCGCAAGGTCGAGCTGGCCAGCCGCGCCACCATCCAGCAGGCCATCGATTCGGCCAAGGCCGCCTTCCCGGCCTGGCGCAATACCCCGCCAGCCAAGCGCGCCCAGGTGATGTTCCGCTTCAAGCAACTGCTTGAGCAGAACGAAGCGAAAATCTCGCAGATGATCAGCGAGGAACACGGCAAGACCGTGGAGGACGCTGCGGGCGAACTCAAGCGTGGCATCGAGAACGTCGAGTTCGCCTGCGCCGCCCCGGAGCTGCTCAAGGGTGAGTACAGCCGCAACGTCGGCCCGAACATCGACGCCTGGTCCGATTTCCAGCCGCTGGGCATCGTCGCCGGTATCACCCCGTTCAACTTCCCGGCCATGGTACCGCTGTGGATGTACCCGCTGGCCATCGCCTGCGGCAACGCATTCATTCTCAAACCGTCCGAGCGTGATCCCAGCTCGACCCTCTATATCGCCCAGTTGCTGCTGGAGGCCGGCCTGCCGAAGGGCATCCTCAACGTGGTGCATGGCGACAAGGAAGCGGTTGACGCGCTGATCGAGGCGCCAGAGGTCAAGGCCCTGAGCTTCGTCGGCTCGACCCCGATCGCCGAATACATCTATGCCGAAGGCACCAAGCGCGGCAAGCGCGTGCAGGCATTGGGCGGCGCGAAGAACCACGCGGTGTTGATGCCTGATGCCGACCTGGACAACGCGGTCAGCGCGCTGATGGGCGCCGCCTATGGTTCTTGCGGCGAGCGCTGCATGGCCATTTCGGTGGCGGTGTGTGTCGGCGACCAGGTGGCCGATGCGCTGATTGCCAAGCTGGAGCCGCAGATCAAGGCGCTGAAGATCGGTGCCGGTACGTCCTGCGGCCTGGATATGGGCCCGCTGGTGACTGCCGCTGCCCGTGACAAGGTGGTGGGTTACATTGACGACGGCGTTGCCGCTGGCGCCAAGCTGGTGGTCGATGGGCGCGGTTTCCGTGTGTCCGGTAATGAAGATGGCTATTTCGTTGGTGGCACCTTGTTCGACAAGGTCACCCCCGAAATGCGCATCTATAAGGAAGAGATTTTCGGGCCGGTGCTGTGCGTGGTGCGGGTGAACAGCCTGGAGCAGGCCATGCAGTTGATCAACGAGCATGAGTACGGCAACGGTACCTGCATCTTCACCCGTGACGGTGAGGCGGCGCGGCTGTTCTGCGACGAGATCGAAGTGGGCATGGTTGGCGTCAACGTGCCGCTGCCGGTGCCGGTGGCGTATCACAGCTTCGGTGGCTGGAAGCGTTCGCTGTTTGGTGACCTGCATGCGTACGGGCCGGACGGTGTGCGTTTCTATACCCGTCGCAAGGCGATCACCCAGCGTTGGCCGCAGCGGGCCAGCCATGAGGCGTCGCAGTTTGCCTTCCCTAGCTTGTAAGGCGCAGGGATGAAAGCGGGGCGGCCGAGAGGCCGCCCCGCTTTGTTTTGAGGTTTTGCTTTATATAACTGAAATAAAGGTTGACGGGCTTTCAGATCCCCTTATAATGCGCCCCACTTCCAGCGACATCGGAACGAAAAACTCCTTGAATATCAATGAGTTGATTGTTTGGAAAGGTTCCGGAAGTGCTTCGGTCATCTGATCGGCAGCGGTGAA
>Ga0213828_1000121_pt1 | contig 97584 bp, 91 predicted proteins | sample MC6MC0897MG_FD_180664 | JGI IMG/M metagenome (GOLD analysis project Ga0213828, IMG submission 180664) | Enriched soil aggregate microbial communities from Iowa State University, Ames, United States - MC6-MC0897-MG | ecosystem: Environmental > Terrestrial > Soil > Unclassified | place: USA: Iowa...
TGAGGCCAACACGAGGTTGGTCACGAAGGCGTTGTCACAGGACGTGACGCACTTAGCCTTCGTTCCTCCAGCGCAGGAAGCGGCTCGTCGCTCGCCCACTGGAAAGCGAGTAGCCTGGAACGGAAATTCCTTCATTTTGACAAAATATTCACAAAGAGTCTCGTAACCATTTAGTTTTTCTACACTATGAGGTTAACCATTTTGTAAATGGTTAGCCTTCCATATGATTAATGCTCATACCAGGATAAGATGGTTTCAGCATCCTTCTGTTCTAAGCTCGGAACGTTTCCAGTCATTCCAGTCATTCCAGACATTACTGTAGCTTTAATAGACATAACATTTTTTCTTTTTTGGAAATACGTTTGAGTGCTTTCAATAGATTGTATACGTTTTTTCTCCATAAAAAATGTAATACGATTAAATACTCGGTATTGCATTGTAAGCTGCTTTCCATCAATCATATAACCAGCCGTTTTATGCTGCCAAATCCCAAGAAGTATTGTAAGTGGAACCAGCAGCAGTGAAAGTAAACCATATGGATACAAGAAGTAACTACATGCCCCAATTATAGGGATGAGCCAAATAAAATCGATACGATAGAAAAATGGACGAGCACGTTTTGGAGAATGAATAAATTCTGGATGCCAGTTCATTTCTGGGAAAAGTTGCTCTAACGTTTCTAGACAAGCCTGTTTTTTTATAAGTGGAAATAAAGTAATCTTCTTATCTTTTCCACTCTCACCATTTCCTCCAGCACTCTCAACAACCACTGTTGCAAATCCAAATAATTGACGTAATGGATTCTCTACCACACGAATTGCCTGAATTCGATTTAAGGGTAAAGTAATTCGTTTTTTCTCAAGTAACCCTTTTGTAATGATTAACTTTTCATCTTCAATTCTAACTGTGTACTCATAGTAGTTAATTAATGTGATTACTACAGAAACAAACCATGCAACGATTAAGATGAACATTACTGTTAGTGCAACTAAAAAGGCTCCAATTTTAACAAAGTCAGCTAACTCATGAAATACAGTTTCATAAGGAATTATATCTGAAAACTGAGAGACAATTGCTGCAAGACCAGACAGTACGACGCCAATTCCACCCGAGGTCGTTGCCAAAACTAGTAAATCACGGATGGACATATGATAAATCTGTGGAACTACCACTTCCTCTGTCATTTGAGCAGGCTGTTCATCTTCAGTTTCTTCCGCTATTTGTTTTTTTGCTCGACGCATTTCCAGCTCTATTGCATCAGCCGCCGCTTTACGTATTGCCGTTAACTCTGCCTCGGGCTTTCCATCCTTACTTCCTGCGGTTTCAATCTGTACCTTTACTAAACCAAATAACCTGTGAAAAATTCCTTCATTGTAATTTAAACTTTGAATACGTTCAAATGGAATATAACGCTTCTTTTTAACAAACAGGCCATACTTTACACGTAATTCGCCATCTTCAAACCAATAGACAAAAGTACGCCATCTAATAATCCCACTAACAACCGCAAGTACAGCTACCACTACCCAAACACCGAGTAATAACAGTGTTTTTAAAAAATGATCACTATTATAATTAAACGAAAATTTAAAACCATTCGTAACAAAAATAATAGCAACAGGTAAAATCATGCTTTTTAATACTTTTGCACTTGTTATAATAGCTGATATTGGATGTAAACGATTAATTTCCTTAGACATCATCTTCCGCCACCCTTGCTAATTCCGAAATTCGTGCACGAAGTCCATCAGCTTCATCCATCACAAGCGCAGGAATCGTATGTACAGTTGCTGCTGTTGATATTGAAATATTACCTAAATCGTATTTTTTTAAAATTGGCCCTTGTGTTGTATCTACATGCTGTACACGCACCATTGGAATAAGGGTACGTTTAACAACAAATAAACCGTGTTGTACTTCAATTTCATTCTCACGGACCTCATAACGCCAGCGTTCCCACCTTATTTTTGGAAATAGGTAAACTGATAAAATAGCACTCAGTAAGACTACTGCTACAGCAATGAAATAAATAAATGATGGCCACTCAAAATAATACGTGCAGTAGGAAACAATTACTGCCACAATCAATAGCAATATTGTTTGTAATACACCATATAAACGCCACACAGTTAACCCTTTTCGGGAAATTTTATGAATTGGTTCTGCTCTCAAAGTTGTTCCCTCACTTTCTTTAATTACGTATACGAGTTGAATGCTCCTTTTGTTTCAAAATATACGAAAAAAACCTTACAGCCACTTTGACTGTAAGGTTCATAATAATCAATTTTGCCTTGGCGTAATTACGTCCAGATTTTGAATTGTGCCCCACTCTGTAGAGGTGGGAGTCTGAAATTAATCTTCGTGACGTCGTGGTGCACGAGAGCGCCCTTGTCCACCTTCACGACGAGCACCACCTTCACGACGAGCACCTTCACGGCGTCCGCTATCTCGACGATTTCCGCTACGCCCACTATCTCGACGTCCGTTAAAGCTACGGTTATTACGTCCACGATCTCCGCCACGATTGTTAGAAGAACGCTCACGACGCATTGGTAATGGTCGTTCTTCCGAAATAGTTACTGGTGTATCATCTGGCTCTTTTGTTAATGAACGAAGAGCAGCAGCAACAACATCAAGTGCATCATGGTTTTCAAGTAATTCTGCTGCAAATGTACGATAATCACCTAGATTATTATTCGCGATAAGACCTTCTAGCGTCTCTACAGCTAAGCGTTGTTGTCCTTCAAGAGCTTCATCAGAAGTTGGTGGACGAAGTGGTGTCATACGTTTTTTCGTTGTTTCCTCAACAATACGTAAATAACCCATTTCACGAGGTGTTACAAATGTTACTGCAAGACCTGATTTACCTGCGCGCCCTGTACGACCAATACGGTGAACATATGATTCAGGATCTTGTGGAATGTCAAAATTATAAACATGTGTTACACCAGAAATATCAAGTCCACGTGCAGCTACATCTGTGGCAACAAGAATATCAATTTTATTTTCTTTAAATTGACGTAATACTGAAATACGTTTTGCTTGGCTTAAATCACCATGAATACCTTCTGCTAAGTATCCGCGAATTGATAGGGCCTGTGCAAGCTCATCCACGCGACGTTTTGTACGTCCAAAGATGATGGCAAGCTCTGGTTGGTGAACGTTTAATAAACGAGATAAAATATCGAACTTTTCGCGTTCAGCAGACTTCACAAAATATTGATCAATATTATCAACTGTTAGTTCTTTTGTTTTAATTTTTACGATTTCTGGATCACGCATGAATGTTTCAGCAATTTTGCGAATAGCTGGTGGCATTGTTGCTGAGAACAGTAATGTTTGACGCTCAGTCGGCACATTTTCTAAGATTGAATTAATATCATCGATAAAGCCCATGTTTAACATTTCATCTGCTTCATCTAGTACTAATGTTTGCACATCTTCTAATTTTAACGTACGACGATTAATATGATCAATAATACGTCCTGGTGTACCAACAATGATCTGAGGTCTATTTTTCAGTGCACGAATTTGACGGCCAATTTCTTGCCCACCGTAAACTGATAATAATTTTACACGTTTATCATAACCAATTTTATAAAGCTCTTCTGATACTTGAATTGCTAATTCACGAGTTGGAGCAATTACTAATGCTTGGATATTTGGATTTTTTGGGTCAATTTTTTCGATAAGTGGAATCCCGAAAGCGGCAGTTTTACCAGTACCAGTTTGTGCTTGACCTAATACGTCGCGGCCTTCGATAGCAAAACGAATAGTACCTTCTTGAATTGGTGTTGCTTCTTCAAATCCCATACGCTTTACAGAGCGTAGTGTAGATTCACTAATATTTAATTCTGAAAAATTTGTCAAACTTCTCATTCTCCTTTTTTTGCTTTTAAGTTGACAAATGGTTACATTTTCAGATGAAGTTGTCGGCAAACTCGAGCCTGTGTTGTGGAACGTTTCCGTTACTTAAAAATTTCCTCTATATAATGTTCATATAGAGCTCTCTTATATGAAAAGGAAAGCCCGGTCTTTACCGAGCGGTTCGATTCTGTCGTAATAATCACTTTAGAATAAAACCGTTGTGTTTCAAAAAAAAGTACTCTTCAACCAAATATGAAGAGTCTTCGCACAAAATGTATCCATTGCTTACACTAGTCTAACATGGCTTTAAATCGTATGCAACGATAACGCATGAGTCGTAATAATCTGACTATTTTATTGTCCCTTTAAAAACGTCAAAACTTGAGAAAACCACTTAGTACAATCCTTGTCGAAACATATATGGTGCTTACCATTATCAGAAAAATACAATGTTTTATCGTGTGAGATTAATTCATCAAATAAGAATTGAGCTGTATGATAAGGCACTATTCCATCTAATTTTCCTTGAACAATATAGACAGGAACTTCAATATCTTTATAGTACGGCTCAACCATTCGAACAAGCCTCATAAATTCTATTGTTGATGATAAAGGTACATTGTTAAACTTATGTCGATATCGTATAAACAGCTCGTTATTAGATAGATTGCAATGGTACGCCTCCGTCGCAAGCATTTTAAAATCCTTAACCAATTGCTTGGGACTAACATATTTGGCAGCTGCACTTAGTAACACAAGCTTTTTCACCTTATAGCGTTTAGCAAGATATAGCGCAATAATTCCCCCCATTGAAAACCCAACTACTAGAACCTCATCTACCTTCTTAGCCAGTGCTCGAAAAGCGAGTTCGGCATCCATTAGCCAATGCTTAGCAGTAAAGCCTTGCATCTGTAATTCCTCACCGTGACCTGATAAAGTAGGCTCCTCAATGAGCCAATCTGTATGAGCTCGTAAATAGGAAGTAAAAGGCTCTACCTCATAGGGACCTCCTGAAAATCCGTGTATACATAATACACCTACTGACATTTCTTTCACCTCTATAAAGAAATCGGTGAGAATGTTGTCTCACCGATTTCTTGTAGCATTTATCACGTAAAAGCCTTTAATATTGTTTCTAATTTCATCCCTCGAGAACCCTTTAGTAAAACAATAGACTCTTTGTTAGCTTGCTGTAGCTTTTCAATGATTGGGGCATAATCATCCTTAACATATAATAAATGCTCCGCATCAAAACGCTCTTTTAAAATATCATATAAATAAGCCATGCGTGGACCGAACAAGCAAACATAGGAAATTTCCTGCGCATGAATATCCTCTGATAAATTCTCATGGAAAATCTTTTCATTTGGCCCAAGTTCCAGCATATCACCTAACACAAGCCACTTTTCTGAACGAATTGTTGAAGATGCGATAAATTGGATAGCTGCCTTTACAGATGTTGGAGCAGCATTATAGGCATCATTTATAAATAATGCTCCATTTGTTCCCTGCACTTGCTGCATGCGCATATCTGTGAGGGTCACTTGTTTTAAGGATGCACGAATTTGGTCATCGTTTAAACCTAATTTTTGAGAAATTAACATGGCTACTAATGTATTTTTCACCTGATGCTTTCCAAGAACTGAAATAAAGAAGTTTCCTTCAATCACACCATGTGCTGTAAAGCTACTGCCATTAGTAGTTGCTTCGACATTTTCTGCATATAATAGGTTCCCTGGCGTTAAACCAAATGCCACCGCATGAAGATTTTGCTCTTTAGCAACTAATTCTTTAAGCAAAGGTTCATCTCCATCATAAAATAGCACGCCATTTGCTGCCATCCCTTGAACGATTTCAAATTTTGCTTTTGCAATCCCTGCGCGTGAACCCAAGTCTTGCATATGTGCTTCTCCAATGTTTGTAATCACCGTCATATGTGGACGAGCAAGTTTCGTTAAAAATTCGATTTCCCCAAAGCCACTCATTCCCATTTCTAGCACAGCAACATCCGTATCTTCATCAAGCTGTAAAATTGTAATCGGGAGGCCAAGCTGATTATTAAAATTCCCAATTGTTTTTTGTACTTTAAAAAACGGTGTAAGCACTCCTGCTAAAATATCTTTCGTTGACGTTTTACCATTCGAACCAGTAATTCCAATAAATTTCGCCTTATGCTCACTTCTATAAGCATGTGCCATTTGCTGTAAGGCTAGTTCTGGGTCATCTACAAATAGTAATGGTACATCTTGAGGTGGATTTGGTTCATCTTTCTGCCAAAGGGAGGCACCAGCCCCCTTTTCAAAGGCCTGCATAACAAATTTATGGCCATTAGTCTGTTCACCTCGAAATGGCACGAATAAATCTCCCTGCTGAATCGTTCTTGTATCAATTGAAATACCTGTTACTTCTGTATCACCAAAAGCTGGCACCTCATCATTTAACCATGCAGCTAATTGTTTTAATGTTTTTTTCACAATAATCCCACTCAGTCTTTTTTATAGTGAAGCTGTTGTTTTTCTTCATAACGTTCGATTGCTAGTGTAATGAGACGATCAATAAGCACTGGATAGCTTACGTTTGTATGTTGCCAAAGTAGCGGATACATACTCACAGGCGTAAAACCAGGCATTGTATTTACTTCATTCATATAAATATTGTTCTCAGCTGTCACAAAGAAATCCGCACGAACTAACCCGCTTCCATCTATTGCTTTAAATGCACGCTTTGCTAGCTCCTGTAAGCTTGTTACTGTTTCAGCAGGTAGCTCTGCTGGAATAATAAGAGCTGTTGAGCCATCTTTATATTTTGAATCGTAATCATAAAAATCAGTCATAGGTTTAATTTCTCCAGGTACAGAAACTTCTGGGAAGTCGTTTCCAAGGACTGCTAGTTCAATTTCCCGGGCTGCAACTCCTTGTTCAACGACAATTTTACGATCAAATTGCAGGGCTATGTCAATTGCAGTTACCAGTTCTTCACGATTAGTTGCTTTGTTAATCCCAACACTTGATCCTAGGTTTGCAGGTTTTACAAACATTGGCCAATTCAATTGTTCTTCACAGCGAGCTAAAATCGTATGCTTTTCGTTCACCCATTCGCTACGAATGAAGTACGTATACGGCACTTGGGGTAAGCCAGCAATTTCAAATAATTGCTTCATGATTACTTTATCCATGCCTGCTGATGATGCTAGCACGCCATTACCAACATACGGTAAATTCAAAACTTCAAGTAACCCCTGGACAGTTCCATCCTCCCCATTTGTACCATGTAACAGTGGAAAAATAACATCAAACTGTGTAGCTTCCCCGTTTTTATCAATTAGGAAATCTGTAATATTATTTTCTAGAATCGTGGCTTCGTCACCAAATTGTAGTTCTTCAATTGTACTTGCGGGTTTTTCTAGACGTTCACCTCGACGCCATTCTCCCTCAGGTGTAATGAAAATCGGATATACTTCATACTCCTCGAAATTCAAAGCTCCAGTGACTGCACGAGCCGTCGACAATGACACCTCATGCTCTGCTGACTTTCCGCCGTATAATAAACCGATTCTTTTTTTCATTTTTGTGCCCTCCACATACTTCTTGAGTACTATTAGTTTATCATGAAACGTCTTGACAAATGACATAAAAATCTCACCGTATTTTTGACGGTGAGATTTAAGTTTATATTCATTCTACGTGTAGAAAGAATCGCTAAATAATATAAATCAATTCATCGTGCTCATTTTTCAAAATTGTGGTTAAATCATCCCACACTTCATCTGGGAATGAATATTCCGATAGGTTTCGAATTTCAATACCATAGGCTAATTTTGGTTTTTCAATTCTATACAGTGACAATAGTGCTCCATCTTTAGCAAAAGACCGATAGGCACGTAAAAATTCAGGAGAAATAGAAGGAATACTTGATTTCACTTTCCTTCGCCAAAAGCCTGAGCTTCGTTCTTTTTCTCGAATTAAACTGTTAAAAACATTAGCCATCAGTAAGTCCCAATCACTTAAATGACGAAAATAAATTTTAGTCATTTTTTCTAGGTCAGAAGAGTAGTAAACAAATCTATTTTGTAATTTATTAAAAAAAGGCGAAGTAATGGGTTCCTTTTTATGACTTATATACAACAATTCCCCTTGCTCCATCGGCGTTAATTGGTCTAGCCTCTTTTCATCCAAAAAATCTACCCAGCATAATTCCTTAGACTCCGCAGCTTTTTTTACAAACTGAGGTACTTCTCCGTCGGGTATATAATCAAACTGTGTATGCATATTAAAAGAACCGTCTTCATAGGAATGTTTTAATAACAGTAAGTGATGCAGTGGTTCAAGAGCAGCCACAAATTGCGAGAATTTCAGACCGCTAAAAATGACAAATTTATCGACATCATTCATATGAACATAAATATGGAACATAAAATCCTCGGCTGACTTCAATTTTTTAGCCACAATCATCACCCCATTCTTCACTACATTATAAGACTAATCTTGAATTTTTTGAAACATTTTATGTTAAATATCGTCTTAACAATATTCACAGGCGTAAAAGTGTTTTTTGCGTTATAATGTGAATGTTAAACATGCTATTGCATGGATGTTCAACTACTCTTATTTAGTAAATAGGATAAAACCAGATTTACTCATAAAGAGATACTATTTTAATAGGTGGCTTGTATGGAAAATAAACGAAATTTCGCGAATCGTTTTGATTGGACGCTTGCTTTTATACTTTTTACCTTCCTGGTCATTAGTTTGCTAGCCATTGCATCGGCACAAACATCCGGGCAGTACGGCATCAACTATATTCCTAAACAGCTACAATGGTACGTAATTGGTGCAATAATAATTGGTATAGTTATGTTTTTTGAGCCTGATCAATATAAAAAAATGTCATGGTATATGTATGGTGCAGGTATCGCTCTGTTAGTACTTCTTATTTTCATGCCTGAAGGCAAAGGACAAATAGGTGAGCCTGTAAACGGTGCAAAAAGCTGGTATCATACTCCAATGGGAAATATGCAGCCCTCTGAATTTATGAAAACTTTTTACATTTTAGCACTTGCCCGTCTTATTAGTAAGCATCATGAATTTTATTCATTACGATCATTAAAAACAGATTTTATATTATTAGCAAAAATTGCTGCTACATTGATAGTTCCGTTAGCACTGATTATGCAACAGCCTGACCTTGGTTCAGCCCTTGTATTTTTTGCCATTACAGCTGCGATCATTATTGTAGCAGGTATATCCTGGAAAATAATTTTACCAACCCTTTTTGGTGGAGCTATCGCTGGTGGTACCCTTTTATGGATGGCGCTCTATATGCAGGATTTTTTAGAGAAAACATTCGGCTTTAAGACGTATCAGTTTGCCCGAATTTATTCGTGGTTAGATCCCTATTCGTATTCTTCAAGTGAAGGTTATCATTTAATTACTTCCCTCAACGCCATTGGCTCTGGTGAAATTTTTGGTAAAGGTTTCAGAGGACGAGAAGTTTACGTTGCCGAAAACCATACCGATTTCATATTCACTGTTATTGGCGAAGAATGGGGTTTTGTTGGTGCTAGTATTGTTATCTGTATTTTCTTCTTATTAATTTATCATTTAACAAAAACGACATTATTATTAAAAGATCCGTTTTCAACCTATGTATGTGCTGGTATTATTGCCATGATTACATTCCACGTATTTGAAAACATTGGTATGACGATTCAGTTATTACCGATAACAGGTATCCCTCTACCTTTTATTAGTTATGGAGGTAGTTCATTAATGGGGAACGCCCTCGCTATCGGTCTGGTCTTTAGCATGCGCTTCCACTATCGTACCTACATGTTTACTACTCATGATGAAGATGATTGAGATCAAACTTATTTAGATAATGAAAATGGGTAGTCTCCGTTACAGAGAGACTACCCATTTTCATTTGTACGAGTTAAGCTTGAACTTGCGGTGTTTGCGTTGGTGGTGTGAGCACTTTTAAAAGTTCAAGTCGAGACTTTGTTACAGTGGCTGTTACACCCAACTTAGATAAATTCGAAACAATCTTTTTCAAATCTACTTCTTTTTTCATACATTCCACCTCAATCTTTCCTCGAATTAATATAACGTTTTATTTCCAAAAAAGTTTCATTTTTCTTTCTACGTGTATGATGTCCGACGAGTATATCACTTCTTATCATACCACTTAACTCATCATTAAAATTTTTCATTTTTGTTACAATGTAAATTTTTTCTTCCCTACACTATTACCACCAAATCAAAAAAATAAAACTTAAGTTTATATACCCTATAGTAGTATACCCTAAATTTAAATTCCTATACTATATGACAATGGATATAAAAACTTCGACAAGTGCATGTACTCGCTGCCACCTATTGACCTGGAAGTGTACAAGTTCAGAGAGAAAACAATTTTTACTGATTTCTTCCAATGTTCTACCTTCCGTTTTCTTGTAATAACAAGTTCAAGAGAGGTAGAATATATATACTGAAATATCGTATGAAAGCAGGGACTGTATGAAAAAAGCAATTTTATTATTAATGTCTGTTCAATTCCTCGTGTATTTAGGATTTGGGATTATAATACCTGTCTTACCAGAGGTTATTGTTCAGCATAATTGGGACGAATTACATGTAGGCGGCTTACTAACAGTTTACTCCCTTGCAAGTTTCTTCACTGCACCACTTTGGGGCGTGCTCTCTGATAAGGTAGGACGTAAACAGCTTATTTTAATGGGTCTAGTTGGTTTTAGTTTAAGCTTTGTAATTTTCTCTTTATTTATAGATAATCTAGTAATTTTATACGTTTCGCGTGTTGTGGGTGGTTTATTCTCAGGCGCATTATATACAGCAGTAACAGGCTTCATTGGTGATATGTCAAGTGAGGAAGACCGCAATAAATATATGGGTCTAATGGGCATGTCCATCGGGCTTGGTTTTATTTTTGGTCCAGCAATCGGTGGTATGCTAGGCCACTATAGTTTACAATTACCCTTTACTAGTTCAGCACTATTAATTGCACTATTATTTATTTATGCAAGCTTCGTCTTAAAAGAACCTGAAAAACGAAAAGATACAAATAAACGCGCCATTGTGCCAAAAGGCGCTGGTAAAATGCTGCAATATCGAGTGCGTTATTTGTTTATGTTCTCTTTTTTAGTTACTTTTATGCTGGCTGGAGTAGAGGCTACATTCCAGCTGTTTCAAATCGATCGCATTCAAATTACCCCATTACAAATTGGTTATTTATTTATGTTTAGTGGTTTTGTAGATGCAGCTATTCAAGGTGGGGTTGTAAGAAGGATTAAAAATGGGAGTGAGACAGCCTGGATAATAGGTGCCCAAATCGTAACTGCTATCGGTATGCTATTATTCACTTTAACAGCTAACTTATTTATGGCTGGTCTTGCCCTTTGTGTCTTTACTGCAGGCAATGCACTTGCAAGAACGTGTGTTGTATCACTGTCATCGAAAGAATCAGGAGGCCAATACGGAACTGCTGCAGGTCTTTCCTATTCCATGGATAATCTAGGACGCATTCTAGGTCCATTATTCTTCACTTGGCTATTCACTGTGCAATCCAGCCTTGGTTATTATACTTCAGCAGCAATAGCTGTAATTTCAATAAGTATCATATTTATCTATAAAGCTTCAAATAAATCTTTACGGCTTGAATAAAATGTTCAAAAAAAGCCGTAACATAATACGAAACATAAATAATACCTAAAGGCGTAGAAAATTCAAATAAACCATAACACTGTTCAGATATGATACTTTACTAAAGCTATAAGTTCATAGAATCTCTAATATAAAGAAGTGATAAGAAATAATTACTGCTTAAGAGGAATAACGGAGGGCTCTGCATGATGAATAAAACCACAAATCTTTTACTTCCAAAAGAGCTAGAATTGCTTCGTTTCGAAATTGAAAATACACTGCTTTCATCCATGATTATTACACCTTATAAGCATTCAACGACCTTAACAGAAAGTAAATTTGCTGGTGTACCATATTTACCGTATTATCAGACATATCCTAAAGACATTACAGGTGAGCCAATGCGGCTATTAGCGCAAATCAACTTTGCTGAAATGCCACCACTAAGGGATTTTCCAACTCAAGGTATTCTTCAGTTTTATATTTCGTCGAATATTTTTGTGAATGCAGATCATTACCACGAAGACATTTTTCAGCAGTTTTATAAAATTAGATTTTACCCTACTGTAAATTCTGAAGTGGCAATGCCTGAACAAGAATTTATAACATATTCAAAAGATTGGTTCCCTATTCGTCAAGAATTAGCATTGCAATTCAGACCATCACAGGAACCTGTATCAGCTTTAGATTATCGCGCTATACGTTATTTGCCTAATTTAATACCTTCACAGGTGGATATTGATTTACAGGAAATTTATCTGCAACATTTTTTAGGAGCCGGTGCTAAAATTGGTGGCTATGGTTATTTTTTAGAGGATGATATCCGTCATGAATCAAAGCTCCTTCAACGCTATGATGTCTTGTTACTTCAAATTGACTCAAACGATGAACTCGGTATTATGTGGGCAGATAGTGGTGTAGGGAAATTTTTTATCAATCGTGAAAAGCTACTTCAAAAGGATTTTTCTGATATTTTATTTCAATGGGAGCATTACTAATCATTTTTAGGATTACTTCGTTCCATATTCCGGAGTAATCCTTTTTTGTGCCTACAGATAAATTTCTTCTCTTCTTTCCACCAATGAAGTAAGCTATACTAGGATATATTGTGAAATATAGTAAAGGCAGGTGCAGGAATGAGCATTTTTACAGATGTGGAATATCTAGTACCTTTAATTATGTTTGTAAATATTTTAGCAGCATTGACAATTATTTTTTTAGAACGTAAAGATGCTACTTCTACATGGGCATGGATTCTCGTACTATTCTTCCTTCCATTAGCTGGTTTTATTCTATACTTACTTCTTGGCCGACAGCTAAGAAAAAAGCATTTATTCCGTTGGGAAGGACGGAAGGATATAGGGATCGATAATCTTATCAGCTATCAAATGGATGCGATTCGAGATGATACATTCGAGTTTCGTATCGAGAATGCGGAAAATTATAAAGAAATGATTTATATGCATCTGAAAACAAATAATGCAGTGCTAACGCAGGACAACTCCATTAAAATTTTTGACGATGGTGCAGATAAATTTGAACAGCTACTAAAAGATATTGAAGCAGCAAAGGATCATATCCATATCCAATATTATATTTTTCGTTTAGATGACTTAGGTACACGTATTGTCGATAAGCTGATTAAAAAAGCAAAACAAGGTGTAAAGGTTCGTCTTTTATATGATGAAATGGGCTCACGAAATGTTAAAAGGCGCCATTTCAAGGAATTACTTAATGCAGGTGGCGAGGTAGAAGTATTTTTCCCATCCATCTTCCCCCTTCTAAACCCTCGTTTAAACTTTAGAAATCACCGAAAAATCGTTGTTATTGATGGACGTATTGGTTTTATTGGTGGCTTTAATGTAGGTGATGAGTACCTAGGCCTACAAAAGAAGTTTGGCTATTGGAGAGATACACATTTACGTATTGAGGGTAGTGCTGTACATCCACTACAAACACGGTTTTTATTAGACTGGAATCAGGCATGTGCACAGCAAAAAATGGGGTATTCAGATAGATACTTTCCGGCTATCCCAAAAAAGGGCAATGTAGGTCTACAAATCGTTTCAAGTGGACCAGATTCTGACTGGGAACAGATTAAAATTGGTTATTTAAAGCTTATTAACATGGCCCAAAAATACATTTATATTCAAACACCATATTTTATTCCTGATGTTAGCTTTTTAGATGCTATTAAAATTGCTACATTATCGGGTATTGACGTACGTATTATGATTCCGAATAAGCCTGATCATATGTTTGTTTATTGGGCTACTTATTCATATGTTGGACAATTATTGCGTGCAGGAGCAAAAGTATATATTTATGAAAAAGGCTTTATTCATGCGAAAGCCATTATTATTGACGATGAAGCCTCTACTGTTGGAACTGCCAATATTGATGTCCGAAGTTTCAGTTTGAATTTTGAAGTGAATGCATTCATTTATGACCCAACCATTTCACACCAGCTAGCTGAGCTATTTGAAAAGGATATTTTTGATTGTACCGAATTAACATGGGAAATGTATCAGAACCGTTCCAATTTAATAAAATTTAAAGAATCCATTTCTCGCCTACTAACACCTATATTGTAAAACAAAAAAGAAGAGCAGCTAGCCCCATAACTATGGGGTAGCTACCCTTCTTTATTTTACACCTAAATATTCTTCTAAAGTTATATCTTTTTTCTTAATTTCTTTTGCAATATCAACACCCACATAGCGATAATGCCATGACTCATACATATACCCAGTAATATCTTCCTTGTTTTTTGGGAATCGTAATATAAATCCGTAATCTTGGGCATTTGTCAATAACCATTGCCCTGCTGGTGTTTCTCCAAACTCCTCAGTTAGCCATAGATTCTCTTTGCCACGTTCTCCAATATCAAAGGCTAAACCTGTTTGATGCTCTGAGTAACCTGGTCGAGCACTATACCGGTCTGCTGCTGCCTGTCCATCACGATTCACATAATTGTTATATAATGTTGTTTGATAGTCAAAGGACCGATAGCCACTAAATGCCACAAAATCAAAACCCTGTTTTTTAGCAGCAGTTAGCATTTTATCTAATGCTTGACGTGCTTCCTTATTTTCTCCTGGCGCAAAGGTAGACGGGAGTGGATATATTTTATTTGCTAGTAAAATACCATTAATATACGTAGGTTCAGTGGGTAATGTTTGATTTGGTAAATATCCATTTTCATCAGGTTGTTGCTCTGGTTCCGAAGGCTTTTCTGTTGTTTTTTTCGGCTCTTTCGTTGCAACTGAATCATTTTTTGTTGGTTCGGTTGTTAATGACTGCTTCTCTGGTTCATTACTTACTTGCTTATTTTTATAGTTATAAACTACGAAAATAGAAACAATTAGTGCTACTGAAATGATAGCACCAACAATGAGTAATAGACGACTTTTTTTCACTATTTTTACCCCTTTTGTAATTTTTCAAGTACTATGTGGTTTTAAATATCCCTTTTATCTTCATTCAGCAAATGTTTTTTGCATCGAAAGCATAGCGGCAGATATTTTTTTGCGCGTAAGCGTAGCGGAGCCGCAGAACAGAAGACTCCCACCTCTATAGAAATTGATATTCAGGAATGCCTTACCTAGTACTGAACATTTTAACTCTTGCAGGTACATTTGAATTAACTGTATCCGACTTTATTGGTATAATCTCATTTTAGCACTGTTCACAATTTAGGGTGCACTATAGATTATTAATTTAGTTTATTTGTCAGTAAGAATGATAATTATGACAATTATAGAAGCAATAGAGAAAAAAATAGCCATATACTTCATCCATTTCGCTTCTTTCAAATAGCCCTGTTCTTTAAAGCTCTTAGCTCTGAAACCATTAGATAAAGCAAACATAATCGTCATTGCCAGTACTGCAAAATTAAAATTCCCCATAATGATAAATACTATAGCTACAATACTAAAAAGTGCCACTAAAATAGATGATAGCCATTTAATGTTCATCCTGTTGTCCTCCTAAAAAAATCGAGGCTACTAAGGCGCCTCGACATAGAATAATTTATGAACTTGCTTTTTCTGGATGTTCCGAATAATACTTTCGACCGATATAGGTTTGAATAATCAGTAAAGCACCGCTGACAGACCAATACAGTGGTAGTGCAGCCATAGATGACATCGAGATAAAGACAATCATAATCGGTGAAATATAAATAAACATTTTCATTTGTGCTTTTTGTTGCTCTGGTACTGTCCATAATGACACACGGGCTTGAACTAAATACACAATCCCTGCAATAATTGTCATAACAATATCAGGTGATCCTAAGCTAAACCATAAAAATTCATGTGATTTCACATCAGCTGAGTATAAAATTGAGAAATAAAGACCCATGATAATTGGCATTTGAATTAACATTGGTAAACATCCCATGTTTAGTGGATTGATGCCATGCTTTTGATATAATGCCATCATTTCTTGCTGGTGCTGCATTTGCTCTTCTTTTGTCTTTGCTTCCTTCATTTTCTTCTGAACAGCTTCCATTTCAGGTTTAAACGCGTCCATTTTCGTTTTCATTAATTGCTGCTGACGATAATTTTTTAACATAATCGGCATTAAAACTAAACGAATCAGCACTGTAATAGCAATAATCGCCAGACCATAGCTACCTGAAAAAATAGTATTTCCGAAAAACTCCAATAAAAATTCCATAGGCTTCACAAAAATACTATAGAAAAAACCTTCTTTGTTTTGCACAGCTTGACAGCCACTAAGAACAAAAACGACAAGTCCAAGCATTGAAAATAGCTTCAAATTTTTCATTTTTCCACCTACTATTATTTATCAACTAAAGTGAAGTATACATTATTGAGTCTATCTTTATCAAATAGCAAGGTGCTCCTAATTACCTCATTATTGCCAGAGCATAAAAAAGATGCGAGCTTTAGCATCGCTAACACGTCCGCATCCTATTCATTCATACCTTATTTATTAATGTCATTAAACATTCTGAAGCTCAGTCTCTGCCATTTCAAAACGATAAAACTCATGATGTAGCTCATCACGGAAGTGCTTGGGAGTAACCCCAGTGTATTTTTTGAAAATACGGGTAAAGTAGCTTTGATTACAGAAATGGAATTGATCTGAAATAGAAGTGATACTTTTATTTGTATGTCGTAGATAATATTGCGATTCTTCTACGCGGCGAACATTTAAATATTCAACTAGTGTAATACCGACATGTTCTCTAAAAATACGTGATAAGTGACTAGTACTAATATGGAAGTTATTTGCGATGCTTTCAACTGTTAGGTCATTTTCTAATTCATCATTTATATACATAATCACTTTGTTAACTGTCTGATGACGGAAAGTCGGTTGCTTGCGATCTGCGATAAAATAGACAAAGAAATCAATTAAATCATCAGCGAATTGTAAAAATTCAGCGTCTTTCATCTGATTTTCAATCATATCATTACAAGCAATGTTAAAGGCAAAGGCTTTTTTCGAAGGAACTTGATTGTCTAGCAATTTACGTGCAACAATTGACGACAGCACAGAAAAATAACTTCGAACCATTTTAATCACTTGCTTGCCAAAACGTATTGAAAGAATATCAATTAACTCATGCAAAGATTTCTTAGCCTTTGCAGATTCTAAATGGTAAATTTCAAATATTAATTTCGACTCAATATTAAAAAATTCTTCTACACCGATGTATTGATTAATATTATCGATTTCCTGGAAGTATCTTTTTGATATCGTTTCTGACATAGAATGTTGATGTAGTTGCATAATCTTCCCCATCTTTCCTCAGATTGCACGAATTACTTTTACAAAATTAGACATCAAATTACATATTTTAAATAAGAAAATAGTATCTCTTTATTTATTGTATGAATTGAGTCCTATTTCACAAATATATATTGAATACAACTTAAAAATAACCCAACTAAAACACCAGTTTTTTAAAAAATAGACTATACAGTGAATTTTACCATATTCTGCGATTTCCTTTCAACCACATTTTACGCTGCACTCTAGTTCTAATTTATCATATATGCACAGTAGAAACCTCGTAAACTTATTTCGCACAATTAAATTTTACCATATACATATTAAAAAAAATTAGTAATTAATTAAATTTTGTGACAAATTATGCTAGGTACTTTGCACGTTTTTTTTTCAACAATCAACATATCTCTTTTTTATTCCGAAATCTTCTCTATATAATTTATACGAATATGTAGTAAAATAGATGATAATACTATTTTTAAAAGTTTAGACGAGGTGTTAATAGTGGATCCAAAACAAATAGAAGAGATTATGGAGATTATTAAGGAGTTCTTTCCCGAAAATACTTCAATCGCAATTTCCGACACGAACGAATACTTGTATTACCAGCCAAGCAAGAAAGTTGATTTAAAAATCAAGCCGGGTGATCCAATTAAAGAAGGCTCAGCAGCCCACAAAGCATTAAGCTATGGGCAAAAAATTAGCTCTTATATTGAGCCGGATGTATTTGGCGTAGCCTACTACGGCATGAGTATTCCTCTTATGGAGGAAGGCGAAACGAAGGGGGCTATTACTGCGATCTTCCCACAAAAACCATCAGCATTTTTAACGAACTACATCACAATCAAGATAGATGATTGTTGGTACCCGATTAAACATGATCAAGTTATTTATCTTGAAACACAGCTCCGAAAAACATTTGTTAAAACAATGAGTCGTGAAGGCTACCACCGCTTAAACCTAAGTGATTTAGAGTTATTTTTAGCACCTGACTCATTCATTCGTTGTCACCGCTCTTATATTGTTAATATTGACTACATCGATGAAATTCAACCAGATTCACACTCAACGTTTTTATTAATCATGAAAGATGGTACTCGTATTCCTGTAAGTCAGCGCTATGCAAGTTACTTCCGTCGTTCTTTAGGTTTCTAATTAAAAAGTACAGCGAGCATTTAATTTATTCGCCCGCTGTACTTTTTATTTCATTTTTATATTTTTAGAATGAGGTTTTCTCTAAAAATTGTATAGCTCTACATTAAAACGTTTTCTCTGTCGAAAATTCACATTTATGCTCGATTTTCCTTTTTTTTCTCAATTTAATGCTTATCCTAAAGTTTTTGTGACAAATTGGTGATAGTATTATTCAAATGGTTGGAGTTATACTACAACTAAATAAACAGAAAATTCTTGCACGTTTTTTCTAGTTTTGTAATCGGTTTCCATCAAAACTTTTTAGGGGAGGATTTTTTTAATGGATGCAAATGTTCAAAAACGCCTAGGTTTAAAAGAACTAGAAAGTAAAATTGTTACTGCTGATGAAGCTGCAGCACTTATCTCTGACGGTGATGTAGTTGGTATGAGTGGATTCACTCGTGCTGGGGACGCAAAAGTTGTTCCTATGGCATTAGTAGAGCGCGCTAAAAACGAAAATTTCAAAATCGATGTTTATACAGGGGCATCATTAGGACCAGAGGTAGATAAATACTTAGCTGAAGCTGGTGTTATCCGTAAACGTGGACCATTCCAAGGGGACGCTGGTATTCGTAATTTAATTAACTCTGGAGATATCCAATATGTAGATGCTCACCTTTCCCATAACGCTGAATTAGTTCGCCAAGGAATTATTGGACCAATTAAATATTTAATTCTTGAAGCAGTTGCTATTACAGAAGATGGATTCATCATCCCAACAAACTCAGTGGGTAACTCTCCGATCTTTGCGGAATACGCAGAAAACATTATTATTGAATTAAACATTTCACACCCTGAAGCTTTAATCGGTATCCATGATATTTATGTACCAGCAGAGCAAGGTAAACGTGAAGCAATCCCAATGACTGATGCAATGCAGCGTATTGGTGATATTGGTATTAAAGTTGATCCAGCTAAAATTAAAGCAATCGTTATTTCAGAAGAGCCTGATGCTCCTTCATTAATCGTTCCGCCAGATGAAGAAACACAAACAATGGCAAACATTCTATTGGACTTCTTCCGTGATGAAATTAAAGCTGGTCGTCTAACAAACCAATTAATGCCATTACAATCTGGAGTAGGCTCCGTAGCAAATGCTGTATTAGATGGCTTTGCTGATTCAGAATTCGAAGATTTAGTTGTAGCATCTGAAGTACTTCAAGATGCTGTATTTAACTTAATCGATGCTGGTAAAGTTAAATTTGCAGCGGCAACATCAATTACTCTTACTGAAGAATTACAGAAAAAAGTATATGGTAATTTAGAGAAATATGCTGATAAAATTTGCTTACGTCCACAAGAAATTTCTAACCATCCAGAGCTTATCCGTCGCTTGGGTTTAATCTCAATCAACACTGCTCTTGAGTTAGATATCTATGGTAACGTAAACTCAACACATGTATCAGGTACTCGTATGATGAACGGTATCGGTGGTTCAGGTGACTTTGCACGTAACGCTCGTTTAGGTATTTTCGTAACAAAATCCTATGCGAAAGGCGGAGCAATCTCATCAATCGTACCAATGGTTTCTCATGTAGACCATACTGAGCACGATGTTGATGTAATTGTGACTGAGCAAGGTATTGCTGACTTACGTGGTCTTGCACCAAAAGAACGTGTACCTTTAATTATTGAAAACTGTGCGCACCCTGATTACAAAGAGCAATTATGGGATTACTATAACCGTGCTGTAGAAGCAACTGGTAACCATCAAACGCCTCATATTTTAGAGGAAGCACTTTCTTGGCATGTAAATCTTGCTAAAAACAAAACAATGAAAAAAGAAGTCGCTCAAGCTTAATAACTGCGATTCCGCGAACGTCTAATAAGTTGTAAAAAACTTATTAGACGTTCTTTTTTGTCGAAAATGATATAATAAAATCTAGTTATTTTGTAAATACATAATAGATCATCGGAGGAGCTATGAAAAAATTTATTTATGTCATTATTTTCTTTTCATTTTTTGATCTTTTTACCCAGCTTCCTGTTATGAGTACATATGCAGAATCATTAGGGGCATCTGCCTTTTTAACCGGTCTAGCAGTAGGTATGTATTCTCTATCCAATACATTTGGTAATATTATTTCTGGCTTTTTAACAGATCGTAAGGGACCTTTTGTAATTTTAGTTCTGGGTCTTTTGACAACTGGTCTATCTCTTTCTCTCTACAATTTAGTCGAGGATCCTACTACTTTACTAATTGTTCGTTTTGTTCATGGATTAGTAGCAGGTTTTATTGTCCCTGCTGCCTTCACATTTTTAGCTAACGCAACAAAACAGGAAAAAAGAGGAAGAGGCAGTGCTATTTCTGGTGCATTTGTCGGTATTGCTGCCATCATCGGTCCTGCATTCAGTGGTATTTTAGCAAGTCGTACTAGTGTACCGTTCGTCTTTAATATTACAGCCAGCTGTATGCTTTTATTAGGTATTCTTACGTTCTTTATATTAAAGTCCAATCAAATTAAAATGGAGAAATCTACACCTAGTACACATATACCAATAAGTGTATTTTTCAATAATTCAGGCACATTGAAAGCATTTGCGGGTGCATTTTTTTTAATGTTCTCTCAGGGTGTTATTGCCTATCTACTTCCCCTAAAAGTGCAATCTTTAGGCTTTGATTCACGTTTAAGTGGAACATTGATGAGTGCATTTGGAATTATTGCTGTTCTTGTGTTTATTTTACCCACTAACCGAATTTTTGATAAGGTTGCCCCTATAAAGACATTATCATTAGGTATAGGCTTAATGGGCGTAAGCCAATTACTGATTAGCCAGGCTGATTCAAGTACATGGCTTTATTTAGCTATGGCCTGCTATGGCATTGGATTTGGCTTTTTATTCCCGTCCATTAACTCTCTTTTAATTGACTCTACAACTGCTGATATTCGTGGTAAAGCATATGGTTACTTCTATGCCTTTTTCTCACTAGGTGTTGTCCTTGGCTCATCATTGCTTGGTTGGCTATCATTAGGCATTGTCAGTGGCTTTATCTTTACAGGAATAGTCTTATTAGTATTTGCTAGTATGATTCTTATACCGTACAAAAGACCTTCTCATGCTTAATGAGAAGGTTTTAGCTTTATTTCTCTTGCTCCTGAATTTGTTCATTATAAAAATGAACTCCTGTATGACCGCCGCCCTCAGCAACCATTTCATTTGAAGCGATTTTCGTTGGCGAAGTCCCTGCCTCTGTAGCTACCTCAGTAGTTACTCGCTCTGCAACTCTGTTATCCATATCAATATTTGAAGTATTTAAATACGATTCAAATTTAGACCTTACATTATTAAACATATTTAATGCTTTTTCACGGTTTTCTTTTTTACTTAAATAAGATGCTGCTAATCCCGCTAATCCTGCAATTACAACACCTTTTCCTTTTCGTTTTGCCATTAAAAATCCCTCCTAAAATTATAAAAACTAGCTCTGTAGTTTATCTTTTCCCTATTTCAAGACGACTAAACATAAATTTTTTTTAACGCATTCGCATATATATTAGTGAGAAATAACTGTACTCTTTGCTTAGTCTTTTCACTACTTCAATTGCTTACTTTATTATATGTCATAACTTCAAATATATATTATTCTCCTACCAGCTGTTTTTGTATCAATAACGCCCTAGCGTAGCCTGAGTTCCTCTAATTCATGGACATTTGTACGTCCACTGAATAGGAAAAAAAACGCATTCATCCGACTCCTATAGAGGTGGAAGTATTCTTGTCGCTGCGCTTCGCACAGTAAAATTTGCTGAATCAAGATAAAACGTAAATATTTTCTAACACGAAAAATAATTTTGTAACTATTTATGATTATAAAAGACAAGCGAAGGGAATTAATGAATTAATACTATTTATTAGGAGAGTGATGATATGAAAAATTTAGACTTAATATACGATTGGATAGATATGGCTTCATTAATAGGTGGAGCAGGCTTCTTAACAGCATTAATCTACAGTGTTATTCAATTGTAAGAAGCAGTTTGAAAAAAGTGAAAAGGCAATCCGCTTATCTTCCAAGCGGATTGCCTTATTTTTCATTGTTTTACATCATCATAAGCGTTTGATTTTTCAAAGGCCGCTACTACATAAGAGCACACAGCGTCCATTTTGTAATCATGCTCCCGAGCATATGCTGCGGCTTGATCTAACAATTCTTTAGCTACACCCTGACCGCGTAATTTATCTGATACATAAGTGTGATGCATGACCATTACTTGCCCATTTTGCTGCCATGTAATTTCCGCTAACTTCTCACCTTCTTGCTCATAGATGTAAGCAAACTGATTTCCTGCCAATTGCTGCAATTGAAATTCCATTTCTCACCACTCCTTTTCTTCAATAGTATCATAGCTGTTTCTATTTTTTCAAAGATAGCAGATAAGGAATTTCGGTGATTTCAATGTTGAAGAAATTTTGCAGAATCATTTATCTCTTAATTAAACCATGATGAAATCGTATCTTTTAAATTAGCAAAGAAATTTTTTACACTTGTCCAGAAGCCTTCATCTTCCATAAGTGACCCGAATTTCTCCTTAATGGTATTACTAATATCATCTAGTTGTTCAGACCATTTACTAAAATCAATATCTAATTTACTAATTTTGTCCATTAGATCAACAAGTAATTGTTGATCTTTTTCACTTAAATTAATATCAAGTTTGTTTAACTGCTCTTTTACAATTTTTTCAACATCTTCTCGAGTCGCTGGCTTTAATTCTGCAATGTCCTTTTTAATTTCTGTCAGGAGCTTCGCAACCTTAGCATCATCAACCCCTGCTGACTTTGCAAGAGTAGTAGCCACTGAGAGTTCCTCATTCGCTACATCTGTACGATCAATGTCAAGTGTTTCACCTGTTGTTACTTCATAAGCTTTATAAATTCCTACAAGCGCTGAATGTCCAGTTACTGCTTTTGGTGCAGCCACCTGTACAGTTGCATCTTCAATACCTGCTGTTAGCATTGCATTCGCATACATTTCTGATGTCACCTGTGTAATATTGGATGGCGTAACAATCTCAATGACCAAGCCTTCTCCTGCATTTTTACGTGTAATTTTTGCAGAGGAATACATACGGGAACTTGAATTACTATCTTTAATGTATTTAACTAAATCTTCACCTGATACAGTAATTTCTTCAATTTCAGGCTCTTCCTTCACTTTTAAAGATTTTTTAACGGACTCTTTTTCATCTTCAGATAAGTTTGCACCGTATACAACAATTGGAACACCTAGTTTTTCATCAATTGCTTTTGGAGGCGTATTGTCGGCTGCAAAGCCTGTTGTTGGTGCCATCACAGCAAATACTAACATCGTTGCGGCTAGTATTTTCATCCATGCTTTTTTCAAATTGTGCGACCCCTTTCGCTCGAAAACTCATTTGGCCTGTATAATGTATGTCATTATACAATAATTAGTACGAAAAAAAGACGAGAAGGTTTCAATCGTATCTCTCGTCCATTTCTTTACTTCGTATGGAAATTATCTACCACACCTTACATTAGGAACAAAACAAAACATTATATTTCTTCTGTCCAGCCATCTTCTTGTTTTACCCTACCAGCTTTCATTAAAGTCCCTATTGCACGTTTAAAAGCACCTTTACTCATATTAAACATTTCCTGAATTTCTTCTGGGGAGGATTTATCGCCAAATGGCATTCTACCCCCAACCTCTTGTAGATAATTTAGAATTCGTTGTGCATCATCAGAAATACGTTCATGTTTACGTGGTAATAGAGAGCCGTTCAGGGAACCATCATCTTTTACATCAATAATTCGTACAACTATATCTTGTCCAAGCCGTGGCTCTGTATTACGTTCTGATTCGTGGACAAAAATACGGTAAGGAATGTCTACACCTAGTAAAAACGAACCAACTGGCAGCAATCGATAAGGGCGTGCTGTTACATTTTTATTATGCATCTCTTCAAATGCACCTTCATATAGCTCAGAAACCTTTTCCTCTGTTGCTAAGCGTCCAAATAACTCACCATTCCGATCGGTACGTAATGTCATAAATAAATGATCTCCTGGTATTGGCCAAAGCTCTTTTAATGCAGGTAAGTCCTCAGCCTTTACTAGCACTTCACGTGAAGTACCGATATCTACATAAGCACCCTCACGCTCTACCACTTTCAGGACACGAGCCCAACCATACTCGCCCTGTACAAAAGACGGGATGGCTGTTGTAGCAGCCAATTCTCCACGGCGATCTACAAATAAAAATACTTCAAGGCGATCACCTACAGCAAGTGGCTCTGTTACCTCTGAAGCATTTAAAGGCAGTTCTTTAACTCCATTTGTTAAAATCCATCTCGATGCTTGTTGTTCTAATATTGTTAACGTAACAACTTCACCTGATTTTAATTCGTTCATATTGTCTTCCTTTCCTCCACACCATCATTTTCGCAAAAAATTTTATAAATTGTGTGTTCTAGATGCCTCTAATTTTTTCGCAATGTCTGGGTTTTCTTCCATTACTTGCACAAGATCTGCAATGCGGTCAATTGAGTTCCAACTTAAATGATGCTCGATTCCCTCTACATCATCATAAATACGCTCTTCATCTACACCAATGATTCGCAAAAATTGCTCTAGAAGCTCATGGCGCTGTACAAGACGTTTTCCAAGCTTTTCTCCTTTGGCTGTCAATGTGAGACCACGGTATTTTTCGTAAACTAAATAACCATCTTTATCTAATTTTTGAACCATTTTTGTAACAGAAGAAGGAAGAACAGATAATGCTTCAGCAATGTCAGACACTCGAGCATATCCTTTATGAGCGATTAATAGATATATTTGTTCGATATGGTCCTCCATACTAGGTGTTGGCATATCTTATTCCCTCTCTTTCCTATTCTTACTCTCTAGTTTACTACAAGCTTGGCTTAAAAGTTAACTGAAAATACATATGCCAGAAAATCGTTACATGTATAATACAAATTGTATCTCCTGAGAAGGCGTAACTTACTCGACCACTGATATTTCATCCTCCTATATCTAGCATAAAAAGAGCCTACTTCAGATAGAAGTGGGCTCTTCTTTATGTCGAGGATGCTTATTGACCACATGTAATGCATGAATAATTTCTCTGTTAATACGCTCTATATTTTCAGGTGTATTCATGACTCTAAATGCTTCATCTCGGGCTTCCATAGATGTAACATACTTACTAGGCAATGCATTTAATGTTAGTGCTACTGTGTCAAGTTCACACATTTCACATTTACAAAATGTTTGATATTCTGGTCCTCGTAATAGAAAGCTAACTAAACCACGCACAATTTCCTCTGTAACATTTACTAAAATAGGATCTGACATATTCAAACTTTCGCCTCATTTATGTTTAATTGTTACATTGTTCCTGAAATTATAATAGCGTTAACGGCGGGCTTTTTCAAGAATCCCTAGTAGCATCTATATCAACAAAATTACTAGTTCCTCGGTAAGATAAAATTCCTATACAACCTCAACATTTTAAATCCTATTTACTACTTTTTTGTTTTAATTAATCGTAATGAATTAAAAACAACTAATAATGTTGCACCCATATCTGCGAAAATGGCAATCCACAAGGTTAACCATCCAGGAATGACGAGTAACAATGCTATTAATTTTAAGGCTAGGGCAAATATAATGTTCTCTTTAATAATGCGTAATGTTTTTCTGCTTAAACCAATTGTATAAGGAAGCTTCGTTAGGTCATCACCCATTAACGCTATATCTGCAGTTTCTAGAGCTGCATCTGTGCCAGCACCACCCATCGCAATACCGACATTAGCAGAGGCTAGGGCAGGGGCATCATTAACCCCATCACCTACCATTGCTACTGCACCAAATTCCGTTCGTAAGTCTTTAATAGCCATCAACTTATCAGCAGGTAATAAGCTTGCGCGCACATCTGTCATATTTAAAGAGGTTGCAATCGCTTGAGCTGTAGGCTCCGCATCACCTGTTAGCATTACTGTATGCTTCACTTTTAGAGCACTTAATTTACTCAGCACATCTTTACTTTCTTGTCGTAATTGATCAGCGATTCCAATCATGCCAATAAATCGATCATTACTAACAGCCGCTACTACTGTTTTACCCTGTTTTTGTAGTTTCTTAACCTGTTCCGTTATTTTTTCATCAACTGCTGCTAGTGTTGCAATCCATTTTAAGCTACCAACATAGATAATCTGCTTATCAACCGTTGCATAAGCACCCTTACCTGTGACAGATTGGAAATCAGTAAGGTTCAGCTCTGTTAATTTTTCATCATGTAATTTCTTTAAAATTGCTTTTGCTAATGGATGCTGTGATTGTTTTTCAACAGCTGCTACTAGCTGTAAAACGTAATCCTGAGAAAGTTCCTCTGCTGTATAGATATCTGTTACAGCAGGTTGACCTTTTGTAAGGGTACCTGTTTTATCAAAAGCTACCGCTTCAATATGACCTAACTGCTCTAGATGTATACCACCCTTAATAAGAACGCCTTGTCGAGCAGCATTTCCAATGGCCGTAACGATTGCTACTGGTGTTGAAACAACAAGTGCACATGGACAACCAACAACCAGAACTGCTAATCCTTGATAAATCCAATGCTGCCAATCCCCCACAAAAAGAGGTGGGATAACTGCTACAAGTAATGCAACTATCATTATCGCTGGCGTATAATATTTGGCAAAACGATCAACGAACTGCTGTGAGGGTGCCTTTTCTGCTTGTGCCTCTTCAACGAGATGAATGATTTTGGCAATGGTTGTATCCTCCACTCGCTTCGTTACTCGTATCTCTAGTGCTCCCTCTTCATTCAACGTCCCCGCAAATACTTCATCATCAATTGTTTTATTAACTGGAATTGATTCGCCAGTTATTGCTGCTTGATTTACAGCAGATAACCCGTTTATAACGATGCCATCCATCGCAATCTTTTGACCTGGCTTAACAATTAAAATATCTCCAACTTCAATTTGCTCAGTTGGTAACTCCATTTCGTGGAAATGTTCACCATGTGCTCGTTTTATCGTTGCCGTTGGCGGAGCTATATCCATTAGCTGTCGAATGGATTGACGCGCTTTATCCATTGAATAAGCCTCTAATGCTTCACTTACTGCAAATAAAAAGACAACAACAGCCGCTTCTTCCCATTCACCAATAATGGCTGCACCTATAACCGCAATAGTCATAAGTGTTTTCATATCAAATTCAAATCGGACTAAATTGCGGAAGCCTGTTTTAAAAATCCCCATACCTCCAACTAGAATCGCAATAATAAACATTCCAATCGGTAGTGGATCTGTTTCACCACGCCATGCTCCAAAAATATAACCAAGCACTACAAATAATAATGATATGCCGGCTAATATATTTTCCGTTTTTCGATAAAAGGGTATTGATTTTTCCAGAGACCTAGTTGGAGATTGTGACACTTTTATGCCATCAAAAGCACCCGCCTCCTCAATTTGATCAACGCTAATATCTCCAATAACTGTTATTTTAGAAGCACCAAAGTTAACCTGTGCATCTTGTACTTTTGGAATAGCTTTTACGTTTTTTTCAAATTTCGCTGCACAGCTAGCACATGACAAGTTTTGTAGTCTATATTCTTGTTTAGTTGGTGTCGTTGCTGTCATTAGCTTTCCCCTCTTTCGCATGTTCATAGGCAATCGTTACAATTTGATACACATGCTCATCCGCTAAAGAGTAGTACATTTGCTTCCCTTTACGATACGATCTCGCTAAATTATTTTCTTTTAAATATCGTAAATGATGGGATGCAGTCGCTACAGATGAACCAATAATTGAAGCAACATCACACACACATAACTCATCCTCTACCGTTAAGGCAAAAGCAATTTTTAATCTTGTTTCATCGGATAATGCTTTCAAAAACTTTGCTACTCCTGATAAATCAGGCATTTGATTTTGCACCCTTATGACCGCTTCCTCATGAACCAGTGTCACTTCACATACTTCTTTCGGCATTTCCTCACCTCATTCAAATATTGGTTTGATTGTTCTCACTATAACATAATATTCCATCATATTCAAACGAATATTTGAATGTAGATGATTTTTATCACAGATTTGAAAATGCCTATATTTAAATTGCTAACTCTTAAATATAAAAGTAAAAAAGCTATCACTTCAACGCAATAGCTTTTACCAAATATTTCAATTATTAAAATTGGTGTTTATTATTAAACTAAAACCCTTTATAAGTTCAAATATATCGCCATTTTTTATTATATATTTTTAAAAATACTATCGTGCTGATCATAATTATTATAAGCAGTGCTAGTGCAATAAACGGAGCGAGAATCACTATGTTACCTATTTGCATATAATGAAACGCCTCAAATAAATGTTTTGTTTGCATAATATATGGGATTGTATAAATAAAAAGTTTAGCTATCCATCCTCTTTCTGCTAGCAAATTAAATAAATTCACAATTAGAAATGGTAAAAAGAATATAGACATTGAAAATAAAAAGCTTATAAAACTATTTTTAGTAACAGAGGAGATCGACAAACAAATCATTGAAAAACATATACTTCCCAATAGTAAAAATAATAGCTGAATCAGTAAAAACTCAAATAACGTGAATGTATATGGCGACATAGATAAACTATGATGAAACTGTATGGGAGAATTAAAACCTTCTGTTATATACATCCAATAGTTTACATGACCACCTGCTCTATAAACATTAAAAATCACACTAAAAATAACTGTTCCTATATAAATAACTAGTGTGTAAAACAATGCCACAAACAATTTTGCTTGCACTAATTTAGACCTTCCGAATTTCGACGTTAATGTATATTGAACCATACCTGTCTGATGGTCACGAGCATAAAGGTTATACAATCCAACTAATAATAATATTCCAATTGCTATTAACCCTTCACCACTTAGAAATTCAGATAAAAATATTGGATACCCTGTCATTTCTACATACATAGTATTTACCTGTTCGCGCATCTTAATTTCTTTTTCTACTGCGGACGTTTGAGGTCGAGCCTTTAATTGATTAATGACTGTATATTGCTTGTCCATTAGCGTCTGAGCTTCATCTATTCTATAATAGACATTCACTTTAGAATCTAGTTCAAATTTTTCAGTAACTAAAATTTCCCGAGCTTCTTGGACATCCTTCTCTGTTATTGGATTCTGAATTTCTTCAAATGCATTAAGTTCTTCAATAGACAAAGAAAAATATGTTTTACTAATCCAGAGCAAAGCTAAAATAGCCACTAACATAATATAAATGAGCTTTTGCTTCCAAAGTAATTTCCATTCCCACCAAATAAGCTGTTTCATGTTGATTGCCCCTCACTAAAATAATATAAATATAAATCTTCTAATGTCGGTTCTTTCATAACTGCTTGAGGTAATGGCTGTTTATGGTGGTAAAGGCGTACTCGAATTCGACCACCATACTTTTCAATTGCTCCAACTTTATACTGCTCTTCAATATAATTTAGTTCTTCGGGTAAAATATCAATTTCCCATACTTGTTTGGCTATTTTCTTAAGAACAATCTCCGGTTCATCTAGCTGATCTAGACAACCATTGTTTAAAATGCACACATAATCTGTTAACCCTTCTAGATCACTAGCGATATGTGTTGTATAAAGAATAATTCGATTTACTGATAAATTAGCAATTAAAGACCGAAATCTAATTCGCTCTTTAGGGTCTAATCCAGCAGTAGGTTCATCTAAAATCAATAATTGTGGTTCATTCAGCATTGCTTGTGCAATACCTACACGCTGTTTCATACCTCCAGATAAATTTTTTATCTTTTGATAGCGATCATCATATAAATTAACTTGCTTTAGCCAGTACTCTACTTTCTCCTTTAAAACATGACTAGCAATGCCTTTTAATGTACCGATATACATGAGAAAATCATAAACTTTCATATTTGGATAAAATGGAACATGTTGCGGTACATAGCCTATTGCATCACGATAACTTTCTCCTAATAACTCAATAGGTTGTCCGTTCCAATAAACAGCTCCTTTTGAAGGTTTAATCAAATTTAAAATAATACGCATTAAGGTAGTTTTACCAGATCCATTTGCACCTAGAAAGCTATAGACACCAGGTGTAAATGTCATAGATATATTATTTAATACTTGCTTTGTTTTATAATTTTTATAGATGGATTTTAAATGTAGTTCGTTCAATACTTGATGCCTCCTTGTATTTCCAAATCACTTTCATCATTATGGTTAATAGAAAAAGAAAAACACAAAGATGAATAGTTATATCCATTTCAATCCATAATTTTAATAAGTCTTGTTGTACCATTAAAAATATTGAAAGTAATAGCCACACAGGTCCTATAATATAAACATTATTCCAATGATTAGGTGTATATAATGAAATGATTAGTAGAAAAATAGCTACTAGCATTGCTGGAATAAGCCATACTATAAGCAATGTACTTAAATGCTTGATGGACAAAAATCCACTGACGAAAACTATTGGCGCAACAGCAATAAAATGTAATCCTAAAGCAATTAAAAGACGTACAATAAATAATTGTCCTGTGCCATATTTAAAAGTCCATTCAAGCTCGTTCATCCCAAAAGTTTTCGTTTTAAAGCATTCAGTTAAACTAATGACTATGGATAAAGGCGATAATAAAAAGATAACCTCAATAGTCATTTCAATTGACGCTTGTATACCCATCCATAAACCGAACATTAAAATTAGAAATTGTAATGTAATAACAAGACGATTTGTGACTGTCCACTCCAATCTCAATTTTTTTAATAAAGATGGTTGTTCAATATGCTCTTCTTTATCAAGTAGAGTACCTACAAACTGAATTGTCTCTTCTATCCTTTTCTCATTCGGTGTCGGAACTGGGAAAGTATCTAAATAGACTTCTACCTCTTCCTTAATTCCCCTCATATTCTCATCATTATACGATGTCATCTTCAGTCTCCCTCCTTATCATACCTGCTAATTTTTTTAATCCTTGAGTGACACGTGATTTGACAGTGTTTTCATTTGTTTGAGTTATTTGTGCAATTTCTCCATATTTATAACCGTGATAGTACTTTAAAATAATTGCTTCACTTTGTTGTTCTGGTAAAATCTCCAATGCATGTTGAATTTCTAGAGATTGTTCCTTTATTTCGTAAATTTGAATAATATTCTTTTTTTCATCAATGATGCAGCCTTCTTCTATTTGTTCTTCCTGCTTTCGATTTTGTGCTATTTTAGAGCGTGTATAGTCTCTAACCTGATTTAAAGCAATTGTAATTAACCATTTTCTAAATTGATTTCTATATTCGTATCGTTTGATAGTCTTTATCATCTTTACAAATACTTCTTGTGTTAAGTCATAAGCAAGTTCTTGACTTTGCAACCTACGATAAATAAAGGAATATATTTCATGATAATAACGTCTGATTAATGTATCGAGTGCTGCTTTGCTATTATGTTGTTGAATCTCCTTAATTAATTCATCATCTGACATCTCCTTATCCCCTTTCAACTAGAAGAACGAAGTGTATAATTAAATAGTTTTAAATTTATTAAAACAAAAAATACCTTTCTACTTTAGAAATAGAAAGGTATTTTCCTAGAAATATTAGTTACTTGTTTAAATATAAAATGTAATGACCTCTTTTCCTATCGCGCTTTTAACAATAAAGTTTTACCTTTAATATCTTCTTTTCTCACAAATGTTTGATGATAATCTCCATTTGCCCAATCCATTACTTGGTCTTGATACCAATTTGATTTTACATGCCCGCTTTGTCCTGGGCCAACGATATGATAGGCTGAGCTTAAATCCCCCGCATCTACAACAAAACGCCATGATGCACCATGATCTACATTTCCTGCTGCATCATTATCGGCAGCTTGAACAGTAACCTTGGAGCCGCCAATAGGAACCTTTTTAGCATTAAAATATGCTGCAAGAATCGGTGAAGCACTGCCTAAAGTATGATCAAAAGTAAGCTGATGGAAGTCGCCCCATTGCCACTTCGATACATTTTGACCAAATTGGTCTTCTAATTGCGCTACGGTAAGTTCGAATGCCTTATAAACAGTTGTATCCACACCACCTTGCTCTTCCATCCAAATGCTCTTATCTCCTGCATATGCTGAACGTAAAAGCTGATCAGTAATATTAAACTTCCCAGACATTAATTTATACATATCTTCCGGCATCTGATCTTTAAATAATACTTCCTGAAGCTTTATCATCAATGTATGGAAGACTAGTGGAGCACCTGATTCTTTGGCATCTATCATATCCCATTCTTCTAACAATTTAATAATATCTGCGTACTTTCCATCGTGATCTTTTGATTTAATTGATGCTAATAAATTTGGTAAAAACTCGCGTGCATATAGATTCTGCTGATCCATTTGTAGTCGCATCATATCTTCCACTGTTATGGAATCATTTGCAGCTAACACTTCCTTAATTCGCTCAAAACGATAAGGTTGCGCCCAAAAGTTCGTAATATGATAAGGATATTCCTCTCCAATAACTTCATTATTTGCTGTTGCGATAAAGCCTTCCTTTGGGTTGGTTATAGTCGGTAGCTCATCCCATGGGATAAAGCCCTCCCAGCCGTAGTCACTAGAATCCCCTGGAACTGGCAGCTGTCCATCACCCTGCTTTCGAATTGGTATTTGACCATTGGCTTTATAAGCAATCGTTCCATCCTTTGAAGCAAATACAAAATTTTGAGCGGGTGCTTTGAAATCCTCTAACGCTTTTTCAAATTCATTCCACGATTTCGCCTTATTGAAACCCAAAATCGCACTTAACTCTGCAGTTGGCTGAAGTGCCGTCCACTGCATGGCAAATTGTGCTGTCGGTTCCGTATCCTTAAATGCTAAATTAGTCATAATCGGACCATGTCTTGTAACAACTACTTCAAAATCTACTGTATCTCCATCCTTTACCTTGATTGATTCATCACGTACCTCTGCTTGCTCCCATTTGCCATCATAGCGATATTGAGTTGGACTATCTGGATTTGGTATTTCAATATATAAATCCTGTACATCAGGTCCAACATTGGTAACTCCCCAAGCAATGTCATCGTTGTGTCCTAAAATAATGCCAGGAATACCTGCAAAAATTACGCCACTAACGTTTTGTTCAGGTGAATTTAAGTGCATTTGATACCAAATTGACGGTGTGCTTAATCCTAGATGTGGATCATCTGCTAAAATGGGTGTGCCTGATGCTGTTTTTTCACCTGATACTACCCAGTTATTACTACCATTAAATTCGTTTGGCAATAAATCAGCTTGAAATTGCCCTGCTACTGCAACTGGATTTTCCTTATTGGCTTCAATAATAGATGACGCATTTTCAGGATATTTCATAAATAATTCTTTCGCTTTGTCTTCACCAAAGTTTTGTAAAGCCCAATGACGGAATGCAAGTGCGTTCCAATTTCCGCCTAGATCATAAGCCATATATTTTCCAATTGTTAGAGAGTCTTCCACAGACCAATCCTCTGGTTCATAGCCTAATAATGCAAATTCATAGCTTAACGTATTTTTTTCTTTTGCCTCTGCAATAAAAGCATTTACACCCTCTGCAAACCATTCAAGTACCTGCTTGCTTTCTGGATCGTAGGCAGATAATGATTTTTCAGCTGCATCTCGTAAACTAAACGTTCGAAAATGCTTATCTGAATTAATGGTTGCCTCTCCAATTATCTCTGACAAGCGACCACTTGCCTGTCTACGGGCTAAATCCATTTGAAACAGTCTATCTTGTGCCTGTACATAGCCCTGTGCACGATACAAATCTGCATCTGTCTGAGCGAATATATGAGGGACCCCCTTGTCATCCCTTGTGACACTTACATCCTGCTCCAACACATTTACAGCAAGCTCCCCATCAATTACTGGCTTTGATTTATTCATGAACCACGTAAAGCCGATAAATAGCGCAATCGCAACTACTGCTAAAAAAACGATAGTAGCCAGCAGCCACTTTTTCCATGTAAACTTTCTCACATGCCAACCCCCTTCTTTGCAATATATTCTGGTTTTCGCCTGCCAAATCCTTTTAAGTGTAAAAAAATTAGCGAAATTTAGCGATTTATAGAACACGGACAGTATAAAAAATATGAATCATCCATACTACTGAGGAATGTTAAAAAATCGTATTTTCCCTAATAGAAAAATACGATTTTTTAATACTAAATATGAAGCTGTAATTCAATTGGACAATGATCGCTCCCTAAAATATGTGCATGAATATTCGCCTCTTTTATGCTGTCTTTTAATCTCTCAGAAACAATAAAATAATCAATACGCCAGCCAATATTGCGTTCACGGACTTTATTCATATAAGACCACCAAGTATAGTGATCTGTTTTTTCAGGATATAGGTGACGGAAGGAATCAATAAAACCACTTGCTAAAAGCTCTGACATTTTAGCACGTTCTTCATATGTAAAGCCAGAATTTCCAATATTTGATTTTGCATTTTTTAAATCAATCTCCATATGTGCAACATTTAAGTCTCCGCAGTATACGATAGGCTTCTGGGCATCTAGCTCCTGTAAATATAGAGCTAGCCGACTCTCCCACTCTAAACGTAGAGGTAATCGTGCTAAATCACGCTGAGCGTTTGGTGTATAGACATTTACAAGGTAGAAATCTTCATACTCTAACGTAATAATTCGTCCCTCATCCTGAGAAATATCTTCACCTACACCATAATGTACAGAAAGTGGCGTATGCTTTGTAAAGATAGCCGTGCCCGAGTAGCCCTTCTTCTGTGCGTAGTTCCAATACTGCTCATAACCTTCAAGAGATAGCTCAACTTGTCCTGCCTGACATTTGGTTTCTTGTATACAGAAAAAATCAGCATCCATGCTATTGAAGAAATCTAAAAAACCTTTGCCTACACAGGCTCTAATTCCATTAACATTCCAAGATATAAATTTCATTTTCTTCTCTCCCCCAAAAAAACGCCCCCCGCCATTAGCGAAGAGCGTAGTATGCTATAAGTCATCACCAACTATTTTAACTTCAGTCTCCAAATCAATACCGAACTTTTCCTTCACTACCCGCTGTACCATTTGGATTGTTGCGATATAATCAGAGGCTGTAGCATTGCCTTTATTCACAATAAAGCCTGCATGCTTCGTTGAAACTTCAGCGTCACCTACGCCTTTTCCTTGTAGGCCACTATCTTGAATAAGCTTCCCTGCAAAGTGACCTGGAGGACGCTTAAAAACACTCCCTGCAGATGGGTATTCTAATGGCTGCTTGGATTCTCGTTGGAACGTTAAATCTGCAATTTTAGCGTCAATTTCTTCCTGCACACCTTTAGCTAACTGAAATTCGGATGACAGTACATAGTAACCCTCTTTAGCAATAATACTTTTACGGTAGCCTAGTTCAAGCTCTTCTTTGTTTAGTATTAAAACATTCCCATCTTTAGTTAGCACCTTAGAGGAAATAATAATATCCTTAATTTCTCCACCATAGGCGCCCGCATTCATAGCCATCGCTCCACCAATTGAGCCTGGAATACCACAAGCAAATTCAAAGCCTGTTAAAGAGGCAGCAGCAGCTAGTTTAGATACATCCTTTATGAGTGCGCCGCTTTGCGCGTAAACATGGTCATCTTCTATATGAATTTCATCTAAATATGAAAATGTAACAACAATCCCTCGATGTCCGCCATCACGAACAACCATATTGGACCCATTACCTAACATTAATAATGGAATATTATTTATATGCGCATAGCGAATAACGGATATCGCTTCTTCTTCTGTTTCAGGTAAAACAAAAACATCTGCCTTACCGCCTAATTTAGTCATCGTATATCGCTGTAATGATTCATTTAATTTAATATTGGCTGGATTTATGCTTTGCGCTAAATCCGATGCCCATTGTTCTTTTGTCATGAGAGCTAATTCCTTTCTAACATCCTTCTTACTCTACACTAGTATGGATTTAGAACCTCGATTTGACAAGTAAAATGAAGGGTATTTTATCTCGTTTTCATGGGTTGCAAAGCACCCTGTGCAGAATGTTGAATATTATAAAGAAAATTCAAGACCATTCCAATAAACTTTTTTAGCAACTTATCCATATATAGGCTTCTTTTAAAGCCAGTTCGTTGCCCATGATTCGATATTGCGAATAGCTCCTTCTAACGCCTTTCCCTTATCCGTTAACGAATACTCGACACGTACTGGAACTTCTGAATATACTTTTCGCTCCACAAGCCCTTCTTTTTCCAGCTCCTTTAAACGTTCTGATAACAAACGGCCACTTACAGGTAAAGCAGACTCAATCTCATTAAATCGCTGTGGTCCATCTAATAGTTGATATAAAATTAGCCCTGTCCATCGCTTTCCAATTAAATCCATTGCTTTAGCTAAACGAGGACATAAAGTTGTCTCATTCATTTTTTTCACCTCTTATGTACTCTATTGTAACGATTCTTTTTATAAAAGTAAATTTGAAGTAACTTATTTACACCAAGTAATTAATTTACATATGTATATTTAATTACTAAAAGTAAGTTTAAGCTTGATTATGAATTATTTAAGTTACCATACAGAAATTTACATGAACAAATTATATAAAAACTAAATCTTTACTTTATCTTTATTTAAAATGACCGTAGTCGAAAAATAATCTTTGCACAAGACAACTCACTATATGCCTTCTCTCTTCTCAATATGAATCTTTCAAAAGCCCAGTAATCCTCAATAACATTCATACTTTCTTATAATAATTTTAAATATTCACAAATTACACGTTTATTTAACGTATATTTAGGCATTTTTATTAGTAATCCATTGAATCATTGAATTTTTTACTCTATCATTCGGTGTAAGATACTATTTTTAGGGGGATTTTCCAGTGAAAAAGTATGCAATTGATTTTAGCCATTCAACGATCGGCTTTTCTGTAAAACATATGATGATATCAAAAATACATGGTACATTCGAATCGTACAATGCAGAAATAGCTTTACCAGATATTGAACAAGTAGAAGGTGGAAGCATTTCCTTTGCCATCGCAGTTGCAAGTGTTTCCACAAAAAATTTCGATCGAGATGTTCACCTTGTATCTCCTGACTTTTTCGATGCCGATGTTTATCCTAAAATATTATTTACATCCACAGATATTAAAAAACTTGGAGATAAAGAATATGCTATTCATGGTGATTTAACTATTAAAAACATAACAAAGCCTATTATATTTACTACAGTATATACTGGGAACGGGGTAAACCCTTGGGCACAAGAGGTATATGGCTTCCAAGCAAAGACACAAATTGACCGTCGAGAATTTAATTTAGTGTATAACACGTTGCTTGAAACAGGCGGTGTATTAATTAGTGATGAAATTGATGTTGTTGTAGACCTTGAAATAAATCCAATATAATGATTTTAGCTGTAATGTAGGTAAGGAGGATTTTATGTTTGTGTTTAATGATTTTTCATTTGCTTCTATATTTATTTCAATAATCTTTTTAATTGTTATTGGAGGTATCGTGTTCACTGTTTTTAACGGCATTTTACAGTGGTCAAAGAACAATAATTCACCTATTTTAACAGTACCGGCTAAAGTCGTTACGAAACGATCTAATACTCGTGGAGGCTCTGGTAACACTAGTGCCCATACATCCTATTATGTAACGTTTGAAGTACAAAGCGGTGATCGGTTAGAGTTAAAAATGAATGGTCGTGATTTTGGACTACTTGCAGAGGGCGACTTTGGATTACTAACGTTTCAAGGCACACGTTATCAAACTTTTGAACGGCAAAATAAGAAGAGCAGCGATTAACGCGCGCTCTTCTTTTCATTTTCATTATTGAATTAAATATTTACCAAAGCCGCCCTCTGTATCTCCCAAATATTTAATAGGGCTACCTGCTGGGATAACTTTTTGAGCATCCTTAGCAGTTTGGTAAATAACCTTTGTATTTGCTGGGAATGGTACAAACGACCAGTTATTGTCAGCAGCAGGATTTATTGTTTTATTGTCCATAATGTAATCAATAACAGCTTGGCGATTCTCATACGCATAATTTGTAACATTAGAGCCATTAGCATTTTTGAATGTCGCCCCATATGAGCCACCAACACGGTAATTGTTTGTAATAATGATGAATTCTTGTTTTAAATCAATCGGTTTACCAGCATATTGCACATTTTTAATACGATTTGCCTTTTCATCAGTAAGATTACCACGACGATCATATTTTGCTGGCGATGTCACATCAATTTGATAAGTTAAACCATCTAGCACGTCGAAATTATAAGAACGTGCTTCTGGATCGATAATATTTTGCTCTTCTGTTTTATTTGGATCAATTGTTGCAAAAATGCCTGCAGCCATCTCTAACCATTCAATAGCTTGAGCACCTGTTACTTTAATCGTTGCAACAGTGTTGTCATAATGGTAAATATCTGCCATATTTTTAATTGCAAGAGGACCTACAGGAATATTTGTATAATCGGCAGGATTATTACGAGAACCTGCTTTGAAAGGTGCACCAGCAGAAAGCAGTGGTGTCTTTTCATCAGCAGTACCTTTTAATTCCTTTTCAATAAACCATTTTTGAGCCTGTGTAACAATTTGAATAGAAGGATCATCTTGGACCATAGAGAAGTAACTATGGATTGGTGCAGTTGTCTCACCAACAGGTTGGCGAATATACTTTAAAGTACCTTCATGGGCTTCCTTAATCGCATTTAAAACTGTTTTAGAAGGCTGTAATCCCTCTTTCTTAATTGAGCGAATAGAACCTTGTCCATCCACAACAATCCATTTTGAGCCCTGTAACTCTAGCTTTAAATCAATAACACCAAGATGACTACCGTAGCTACCTGCCATAACAGTAGGTACTCCATTAATTGTCCCTTTTTCTTGATCTACATTTTTAAGATCCTTATAGTCACCTGGGAATGTTAAATGAGAGTGGCCTGTAATTAACGCATCAATACCTTCGATTTGAGCAATTTGATAACCAACGTTTTCTACGCCTTCCACATACGTATCTTCACCAATACCCGAATGTGAAAGAACGACGATTACATCTGCACCTGCTTTTTGCATTTCTGGCACAATTTCTTTTACCGCTTCAACAGGTTCCTGCATATCAACTTTACCTGCTAAATGAATCGCATCCCACTCAACAATTTTTGTTGGTACGATACCTGTAACACCTATTTTAAGTGTGTGCTTTTTACCTGTATGATCTACAACCTCTTTATCTAAAATGACGTAAGGCGTATACATATGCTTTTTTGTTTTAGCATCATAAGTGTTTGCATTTACGACTGGATATTGTGCATCATTTAATACCTCATCTAAAAACGCTAAACCGTAGTTGAATTCGTGGTTACCTAACGTACCACCATCATATTTCAATGCATTAAGTGCTGCAATCGCTGGATGAACTTCACCAGGCTTTAATACATTTTCCAACGCCTTATAAGAGCCTAATGGCGTCCCTTGAATTAAATCGCCATTATCGAACAATAATGTGTTTGGATTCTCAGCACGTGCTTGTTCAATTAATGCAGCAGTATTCGCTAATCCTACATCGGATGATTCAGCATCTAAGTAATAATTATAATTAGTTAGGTTTGTATGGATATCTGTCGTCCCTAAAATTTGTAGATCCATTGTAGTCTTAGCTACTGGTGATTTATATTCAGCTACAAAACGTTCCACAATACTTTGCATTTGCTCTGATGTCACATAGTCACGGGGGCGAATTGTGTTATCATCAAAGCCTTGTAAAATATTTGCTGCAACAGCATTTGCTAAATCTTGCTTATGTGTCTTAGCAATTAAATGAGCATCCTTGAATTTATCTAACACTGAGAATGAAGCGTTTTCATTAACTAGTCCACGAGCAGATATAACAAAAGCCTGTTGACGTGTTAATTTATCATTTGGTCCAAACGATGTGGCGCTTTTACCTTTAATCAAGTTCAGTTCTACTGCTTTTTCCACATAAGGGGCTAAATCCCTTGGAACATCAGTAAAGGACAGATTTGAACCATCACCTAGCTCAACGTTTAATTTTCCCACTAATTCTTTCACGAAATCTCCACGTGTCACATCGTTCGATGCAGCATTTGCAGACAGTCCAAATGGAAGCAATGTGAATAAAATAAGTAACATCGCAAAAAAATTAGTCATTAATTTCTTATTCATGTAACAACCTCCTTAGAAATCTATTATTTTCCTACAATTTCTATTATATTATACTAATTCATATATTTACTGACCAAATAGACCTAATTGTATGTACTTTTGAATGATTAGCAAAGCACTTTACTAGAAAATCATAGATTAATACCACTTCCACTTATTCTTCACTATATGATGTTATTTAATGTAAATTAAAATTAAGTGTATAGCTTCAATATGTCAGACCACTATACCACCACCGTACCTCTACTACACCAATAAAAAAAAGTCCTCTCAGATTAGAGAGAACTTTTGTTAAAAAAATATTGGTTATGCATGGATAGATTGTAAAGATTGAGCTACTTTCTTAACTTCTTCTAGGCCATTTGCAATAATTTCTTGAGCTTTATCTGGTGAAGCATTGTGTCCTTCAATAACAACTTCTTCGATAATTTCCATACCGAATACGCCACCTGCAATATTTTTAATATAGTTCACTGCCATTTCTAGTGGTTGAGCTTCTGGTGAAGAGTAGTAACCACCACGCGCATTTAAAATAATTGCTTTTTTGTCTGTCATTAAGCTCTCCATTTGGCCTTGCTCATTATATTTGAATGTGTATCCAGCTTGGTATACATAATCAATGAAAGTTTGTAATGTAGCTGGAATTGTTAGGTTCCAAAGTGGGAAAGCAAATACAACTACATCAGCTGCAGTTAAAGCATCCATCGCTTTTTGCTTTGCAGCTAAAAGACGAGATTCGATGTCAGTTAGCTCTCCGCCATTTTGTACTTTACCAAAAGCATTGAAAAGATCTTGACCAAAATAAGGCATATCTTCTTTATACACATCAAACGTTGTAACATTAACACCTTTTACATTTTCCATAAATGTCTCATACATTTTTGTTGAAATACCATCTGGTCGGTTGTTAGCTTTTACTACTAATACGTTCATTATATAAAATCTCCCTTTAAAATCATAATTTAGTATATCTCGATTTCGAGATATATGACTTCCTTAGTCTAAAAAATTTTCAGTCAAAAGTCAACATTATTAATTTCATACTTTTGACTGAAATACTCATATAGACATATTAATATCCGTCTAGCTTAATTTAAAACTTACAGCTTTCGTCTGTGCATACACCAGTTTCATCAGTGCCAGCCATTTTTAATGTTGGCTGTAAACCCTCTTCCTGTGCCACTTTACGCAAAGTATCTTCAAATACTTCCTGTGGTTGAGCACCTGAAATACCATACTTACGATTGACAACGAAGAACGGTACACCACGTACACCAAGTTCTAGCCCTTCCTGAATGTCCGATTCTACCTCACTTTTATACTCATCAGACGCAAGAACTTTCGCAACTTCATCACGATTCAAACCTACTTGCTCAGCAATATCGACTAATACATTATCGTGTCCAATCCGTTTTGCTTCAATAAAATAACCATGTAAAAGGGCTTCTACAAGTGCTGTAGCATCCCCTTGCTGCTCCGCCCATTTCACTAGACGATGTGCCTTTAAAGTATTTTCTTCCATAAGCCTATCAAAATTATAGTTTAGACCAACCTCTTTGGCCCTAGCTGCCACGCCTTGCGTCATTTCCTTTGCTTTTTCTAAAGACATACCATACTTTTTCGCTAAAGCTTCAAACGTGGATACATTTGTATCAACGGGTGTAGTTGGATCAAGTTGATAGCTTTTATATACAAGCTCCACCTGTCCTGTAAAACCTGTATCCTCTATTGCCTGCTCAAGCTGTTTTTTTCCAATATAACAAAATGGACATACATAATCTGACCATATTTCAATTTTCATCATTCAACACACTCCTTTTTGCTACATTGTAGCGATAGACCTTATAGCAAGGCAATTTTTATGCTTCTTTGCATAAATTTTCAAACCTATCTACATACTGAACGTAAAAACAATGTGAGGATTTTATGTATGATACAATCTCTTTGGCTTGCAACATCTGATTCCATCTCCTTAACATCTCTAAATGCTTCTACAACTTGTGATGTATGCATTATCGGAGGAGGCTTGACAGGTCTCTATACAGCCTATACCTTGGCTAAATCGGGTGTTGACGTAGTCTTACTTGAAGCAAATACACATTTAGGCCATGGTACGACTGGTCATTCAACAGGAAAATTAACTGCACAGCATAGCCTAGTTTATTCAGAACTTATTGAAAAACTATCAGTAGAGGAAGCCAGGCTTTATTATCAGCTCAATCAGCTCGCTATTGAAAAAGCGATGCAATTACTTCCCAAGAATAGTGTCCAGCAAGTGGAATCATTACTTTATTGCCAAACAAAAACAGGATATGCACAGCTATTAAAAGAATGGAATGCCTACAAAGTTTTAAATATCAAAGCAAAGATCACCTCTGAAACAGAGCTTCCTTTCCCAATTACAAAAGCACTTAGTATGTCGCAGCAGGCACAAATAAATCCAGTGGAGGTTTGTAATTTTCTTGCAAAAGAAGCATTATCAATGGGTGCAAAACTCTATACAAATACTCGTGTGCAGCAATTAAACATATCACAAAATAATTTACATACCGAAAATAATATGTCGGTTCAATATAACAAACTTATTTTGTGTTCACATTACCCCATTGAAGCCTTTAAAGGGCTACATCTTTTTAAGCTTTCTAACAGCCGCTCCTATATGGTCGCTAGCAAAATTAATGAAACAATGCAAGGGCAGTATCTCTGTGTAGATTTCCCATCTCGTTCAATTCGTACAGCTACCATAAACAATGAGCATTATTTAGTGTTAGGTGGTGCTAATCATATTGCAGGTGAAAAAGCGAAAACAGAACCCTATTATGAAGCCATCGAAGGAGAAATGAGGGCGCATTTCGAGCAAGAACCAATCTATCGTTGGTCCGCACAGGATATTGAAACACCTGACATGATTCCTTATGTAGGAAGAATTTCAAAATCGCAGCCTAATGTCCTCATTGCAACTGGTTACCGTAAATGGGGAATCTCTAACTCATTTGTAGCTGGAGATATATTGTCTTCCTTAATTACAGGTTCAAGGAGTGAAGACGGTGCAATTGCTCTTTATTCACCAGCACGTACAAAATTTGGTGCTCAATTTATGCAAATGCTTAAGGTTGGAGGATTTGTAGCCAAGGAATTTGTCAGTGGCTATCTTAGACATGCCAATACACCAACTTGCACGCATTTAGGCTGTAAAACAAAATGGAATGAAGCTGATGAAACTTGGGATTGCCCATGTCATGGGTCCCGCTTCAATGCCAAGGGAGAAGTTCTTGAAGGTCCTGCTGTACAACCATTAAAATTAGAATAAAAGAGGCTGTCTTTTCGAAGACAGCCTCTTTTCTCTATTATTTCAGTGCGTCCGTTAAAACTGGCACAATTTGTTTTTTACGAGATACTACACCCGGTAAAATAACTCGATTATTTACTAACTCAGCTCCAAATCCTTTTGCTGCAGCCTCTGCTACTTGTCCAATTGCAACAGCTGTTGAATCATTATTTAAGATATCTGTCACAACAAAAAAGAATAAATCTAATCCATTTTCTGCAACATTTTTATTTAATAAAATTTCTAATTCTTCTTGGCGTCCAAGCACGTCATTCATATCAACAGCGTTCACCTGAGCAACTACAGATTTATATTCCCCAAACTGGAACTCTTTTGCATCTAATGATAAAAGATCCTCTAATGATTTATCTGAAAGGTCGGCACCTGCTTTCAGCATTGCTAAACCGTACTCTGCGATGTCAACTCCTGCAATTGACGCTAATTCTTCACCAGCTTTTATATCTTGCTCTGTACATGTAGGTGATTTGAATAGTAATGTGTCTGAAACAATAGCAGAAAGCATTAATCCCGCAATATTTGCAGGTATTTCAATGCTATTCTCCTTGAAAATTTTATTTAAAATTGTAGCAGTACAGCCCACAGGTTCAGCACGGTAGTATAAAGGATCAGCTGTTTGGAAGTTGGCAATACGGTGATGATCAATTACCTCTGTAATTTGTACTTCTTCAATGCCATCAGCAGATTGTTGGAATTCATTGTGGTCTACAAGAATTACTTTTTCTGCTCCTACTACTGATGAGATGGAACGTGGTGCCGCAAAGCCAAATTTATCTAAAGCAAATTGTGTTTCGTTGTTTACTTCACCTAGACGAACTGCTTCAGCATCTATCCCTATCTGTTGCTTTAAATATGCATAGACAATGGCAGATGTAATTGTGTCTGTATCAGGATTTTTATGACCAAAAACTAAAACTTTACTCATTAAAATTACTCCTCCTAAATAGCAATAACATTTATTTTATTTTATCATACCCTATGAACTATCGTGATAGAAAGTAAAACTTTGTCTATCAGTGCTTGCAATATACTTGCTTTAAAAATCCCTTCGATATTTTCCGTATATCAAAATAACTTCTATATATTACTTATCTTACTTTTCCCATAGGTTAAAGAAGATACATAGGCAAGCTAGTAGATGAATATTTTCCTCAATAACTATATTTTTATATTTTTTTACCATCCTATTTTTAACATTTATTATTAATTATTAATACTTCATTAAAAATAATTGAAATAAATAGATATATAGTTGCGTTTTTATATTTAAGAAACCATAAGTTTATGCTATTATCAGATAGTCTATATTTTAGGATATACAGGAAATGGGGATTACAATGACAAAGAAGATGGAAAAAAAGTATATTCCTTTAGCAAATTATTTTGAAGTAGCTTTACAACAAGAAATTACTTTATCCTTTAGCGAACTCGAAAATATTATGGGACAAGCCTTACCAAATGCAGCTTATTTGAATAAAAGCTGGTGGAAAAAAACAAAGCCTCCTCTTACACACTATTTGACATGGACAAATGCAGGTTACTACGTCATTGACATTAAACTTGGAACTAGTGTAACTTTCTCACGTACACAAATGAAGGCTACAGCGAATAATATCTCTAATGATGATGACATCCCATCTGCCTACATAATCCGAGCAATCGAAGCATCAGATGCTAGATCATTTATACATTTACAGGAAGAGATCTTTGAACAAACTGACTTTATGTATAACGTCCAAGATGAATTGGATTTAACTGTACAACAGCTTCGTAAAAATTTAACCTACTGGAAGCAACTAAAAAACAGAACAATTTTACTTTGTATATTAAATGGTAGTTTTGCTGGCTATGCAGTTATCCATGGCCACAAGCATTCTAAAAATAAACACGTTGCATCTATTCACCTAGCTGTTAAGGAAGAGTACCAAGGAAAAGGAATTGGTTTAGCACTCATGGAGGCAGTTGAGAAATGGTCTAAACAGCGAGAAATCTCACGCTTAGAATTGTCTGTTATGGAGCATAATGATATCGCCTTAAATTTATTCAACAAATTGGGTTTTCAGCAAGAAGGAATTCGAAAAAACGCCATTAAGTTAAACAATCGCTACATGAACGAATACAGCTTCAGTAAAATTTTATAAGCTTCTTTTCAAGGTGTCTAAAACTTATTTGGGCATCTTTTTTTCTGTTTTCTTAAAAAAACGCATAGAACAGTAACGTTCTACGCGCCTAATGCCTTAAAAAACTTGCTTTTCTCTTGCTGCATCCAAGAATAATAAATTATTTTCTACCTGTTCATAGGATTGCTGATATTTATCATATTGCGCCTTATCCTGACTAATCATTTCCTCAATTAATGCATGTAGAAACGAAAATAAAACGGGAATAATATCCAGAGACGTTTGGTTTTTCATACCAAGTGCAAATATTGCACTTGCATAATCACGAATAGGTGACAAAGCTGACCCTGTTATGGCAATTATTTTTGCCTTTTTCATCTTTGCAATTTCAACGATAGTTTTTATATCATTAGTATGCTTATCACATGAGAAAACGATTAGTGTTGTATGCTCTCCCATGCTATTAATTTGCTGAACAATATCATCGGAATCTGAACGAAGCTGCTTAACATTTGAGCGTAAAGTTCTTAGTGTATAGGATAACCAGTTTGCAATAGATGCAGCTTGACGAGTACCTAAAATATAAATATTATCAGCCGTATGCATCCATTTCGAACTTTTCTGCAGCATACTGTCATTAATCAGATGGATCGTATCTTGAATATTTTGACTATCACGTTGCATAATCTTACCAAAGCCTGTGTTTTGCTGTTTATTTGAAGTATATGTAGGTTGAAGACTAGTCCCATTTTGAGACAATAAATAACCTCTAATTTCTTCCTGAAGCTCTACATAACCCGATAAATCCATCGCATAGCAAAAACGGATAACTGTCGATTCACTCACATTTGCTTGTCTCCCAACTTCAGCCGCACCGTTACCAATTACAGCCGTGGGGTTGTTCATAACAAATTGTGCAACTTTGCGTTGTCCCTTCGATAACCTAACAAACCTTCTTTTTATTTCTTCATTAATGCTCATCCCTAACAACCTTTCTTTCAATGAAATTATCACGAATGGAGATTGTTTACTACTGACTCTAAATTCGATTAAAAATACAGTATCACGATTACAATTTGAATACAATGACTTTTCAGAAAAATCTTTAGCGCTTTAACTTGCTAATATAATAGTTCGCAATAAATTGACAAAAATTCATTATATTTTTACTAACCCTAGTATCTTTATCAACTTAATTAATTGAAAGGAACTTTATATTGATTTTTTATTTTAACAGATTCAAGAAATTAATTGTATAAAAATTAACAAATTCTAATTTTTATGTATTAAAAGAGCAATAATTAATAGCCTTTTTGTAAAACAGCACTATACTTACCAAAAGTAAAATGTCTTGGACTATTAATAGCCCAAGACATTTCTAATTAATCTAATTCGATTTGTTTTGTCTCTTTTCCTAAAAATAGCACTCCAACAACGCCAATAATGATAGCTCCGCAGAAAATTGCAAAAATAAAACCAATATCATACCCCGCTGTTAATAATGAACCTACCAGAAGAGGACCAAAAATACCCCCGATACGTCCAACTGCTGCCGCCATCCCCGCACCTGTACCACGAATCACAGCCGGATATTGCTCAGGAGTATAAGCATAAAGAGCACCCCATGCTCCTAAATTAAAGAATGACAAAAACATCCCAGACGTTAACAAGACTGCCAGCGTCTCAGCATTCCCAAAAATGAAAGCACTTACAGCCGTTCCAATTAAATAGGAAACAAGTACAAATTTCCGCCCAAATTTTTCTATAAACCACGCGGCAGTGAAATAGCCAGGCAGCTGAGCAAGCGTCATAATGAGCACATATTTAAAGCTTGAGATCATATCAAATCCTTTACCAACCATAACACTAGGAAGCCATAAAAACATTCCGTAATAAGAAAATACTACCGTGAACCATAGCACCCACAGCATAAAAGTGGAACGTGCATATTTCTTCGACCATACTTCTACAATATTTTGTCCTATACTACGTTTCTTCGATTCTGCTTTTACCGTAAACTGAGGGGAATCTGGTAAATGCCAGCGAAGATAAATTGCATATACTGCTGGAAGCGCTGTTAACAATAAAGCAACACGCCAGCCCCATGTAGGAATAACAAAATAGGATATCAGTGCTGCAATTAACCACCCTGCTGCCCAGAAGCTTTCTAGTAAAACAACTACCCTTCCTCTTTCCTTAGCTTCAACACTTTCAGAAACTAATGTTGAGGCAACAGGAAGCTCTCCACCAAGCCCCATGCCTACTAAAAAGCGTAAGGCCATAAATGTAAATAAAGTAGTTGTAAACGCGGATAAACCACTTGCAATCGAAAACAATACCAATGTCCACATAAAAATTTGTTTTCTGCCTACTTTATCAGCAAATACACCGAAAACGAGTGCCCCTACAGCCATTCCGATAGAATTAATGCTCCCTATCCAACCTGATTGATTAGGTGCTAGCCCCCAATCTGCTGCTAGAGCTGCAATCACGAACGATAAAATTCCTACATCCATTGCATCGAAAAGCCAGCCAACACCCGCTACCCCTAAAAGCTTATTACGCGAGATAGATTGTTGAGTTTTATTTGTTTTAACTGTGTTTGTTGTCATATAACCACCTGTCTTTACACTTGACTTTACATTATGTGTATACTATACAGTTGTTTCAAGAAAGTGACAAGCAATATTCAAATTACCGAATTGTTTCGACAATTTCTTAAATGCTATTGAAAATATAGTACGATTTGCGTTAAAATGTCTTTTATACAAAAACAACTGTTCTTTCTATAAGAACAAAAGGAGATCGTAAACGTTATGTGGAAAGGCTTAATTGAAGAATATAAACAATTTTTACCCGTAACAGAAAATACACCTACCCTAACTTTAAACGAAGGTAATACACCTCTTATACATTTAGTAAACTTATCCAAAAAGCTTGGGATTGAGCTTTATGGAAAAATCGAAGGAGCAAATCCAACAGGCTCATTCAAAGATAGAGGTATGGTATTTGCCGTTGCAAAGGCCATTGAAGATGGAAGCAAATGCGTAATCTGTGCGTCTACAGGTAACACTTCAGCCGCAGCTGCTGCTTATGCAACACGCGCTGGAATCCAGTCAATTGTAGTTATTCCTAAGGGCAAAGTAGCTCTAGGTAAGCTAGCACAGGCAACAATGTATGGTGCAAAGATTATCGAAATCGACGGAAACTTTGACGATGCCTTAAACATTGTCCGTCAAGTAAGTGAAACTACTCCTGTAGCTCTTGTAAACTCAGTAAATCCATACCGGATTGAGGGTCAAAAAACAGCCTCATTCGAAATCGTAGATGCTTTAGGAGCAGCACCAGATTATCTATGCATCCCTGTTGGTAATGCAGGCAACATTACTGCATACTGGAAGGGCTTTAAAGAATACAACGCTGCAAAAAGCTGTGGTCTTCCAAAGATGTATGGCTTTGAAGCGGAAGGTGCCGCAGCCATTGTAAAAGGAGAACCAATTGCTGAACCAGAAACTGTAGCAACAGCAATACGTATCGGAAATCCAGCAAGTTGGAAATTAGCAGAGGCAGCTCGAGATGAGTCTGGTGGCATTATTGATTCCGTTACAGACGAAGAAATCGTTGCAGCCTATAGATTAATTGCTGGTACAGAGGGCATTTTCGTAGAACCAGGCTCTGCTGCATCATTAGCTGGTGTTATTAAATCTGTTGAAAATGGCAAAATCGCTAAAGGCTCAAAAGTTGTTACAATCTTCACAGGTAATGGACTAAAAGATCCTGATACTGCAATGAATGTTTCAACAGTAGAGGTTGTTTCTCTTAAAAATAATGAAGAAGAAATTCGCCAATACATTGAGGGCGTACTATGAGTAAAATGTGGCAAATCTCAGTTCCTGGGAGCACAGCCAATCTAGGCCCTGGCTTTGATTCGATAGGACTTGGCTTGTCCCTTTACTTAAGGCTAACTGTTTCTGTTCAAGAAAACTGGGAAATTATCCATCTCGATGATAATGGTCCTAAAGAGTTTGAGTTAGAGGAGCATTTACTATACGTAATTGCTAAAAAAATTGCTGATCAATTCGGAAAACAGCTCCCTGCGTGTCGTGTAGAGATGGCAAGTGAGCTTCCATTAGCACGTGGTTTAGGAAGTAGCGCAGCCGTTATTGTGGCTGGCATCGAGCTTGCTAACCAGGTCTGTGAGTTAGGCTTATCTGTGCAGGATAAACTTAATTTATCCTCACAAATTGAAGGACATCCAGATAATGCAACCGCATCAGTATTAGGTGGCTTAACCATTTCTTCAATGAATGAGAACGGCATTGTCGATACATTCCATGTCAATAATATTGACGCTGCCTTTGTGGTCTTTGTACCGGATGTTGAACTAAAAACAAGCGAATCTCGTTCTGTGCTACCAGAGCAATTTGAACGCACATATGCAGTGCATGCTTCGGCAAATGCCAATATGCTCGCCGCTGCATTAATGGCACGTGATTTCAAGCGAGCAGGTCGCTATATGGAAGCTGATTTATTCCATGAGCCATTCCGGGCAAAATTAATTCCAAACTATACAGAAATTCATAAAGAGGCTAAGGAGAATGGTGCATTTGGAACAGCATTAAGTGGAGCTGGACCAACGCTTATTTCCATTATTCCAACCACTATTGCTGACGATTTTGTAAAAGCTATGAAAAATAAATTTCCAGATCATCAAATTATCTTAACAAAAGCCGATGAACATGGTATACAAGTAAAGTAATGTTTAAACGTCTACTGAAAAGGTAGACGTTTTTTCTTGAAGGAGGAAGTAGCTTGAAACCAATTATTTTCTGTGATTTCGATGGCACCATAACAGAAACTGATAATATCGTCTCACTCATGACTCAATTCGTACCAGAGGATTCTGAGAAAATCGCAAAAGCAATGATGGAACAAACCATATCCTTTAAAGAAGGTGTTTCAGCCATGTTCGAGTTATTGTTAGCTAACCAAAAAGAAGCTATTATCGACTATTTATTAGATACGGTCATTATACGTGATGGCTTTGGGGATTTTGTGAGCTTTGCACAGGAAAAGCAGATTCCATTTTATATCGTTAGTAGCGGAGTTGATTTTTTCATAGACCCACTGTTAGAAAGCTACGGGCCATTTTCTGGTATATATTGTAATCGTGCTGATTTTTCGGGGCGGCAAATCAAGCTTATCTTTCCAAACAGTTGTGATGAGGAATGTTCTAATTTTAATACGCAGGGTTGTGGCTGCTGTAAGCCAAGTGTCATGCGCAAAGTTACACAGAGTGATTATTTTAAAATTGTGATTGGAGACTCCCTATCTGATTTTGAGGCTGCTAAACAGGCAGACTTAGTACTTGCTAGAGATCATCTTATAACACGCTGTAAAGAACTCGATCTTCCCTATAAACCATTCGAAACATTTTATGACTGCTTAGAGGTTGTAAAAAAGCTTATAGAGGTTGAGCAAGGTATTCCCTTATAATAAGCTACTTAAATTTTTATATAACAAAGGGAGCTATGCTTATTATGCCAGCTCCCTCTATACATGCCATTATTGATTTCTTTGAAAATATCGCTTTCGACGTCCATACCAAAACATACAAATGATGAACCACGTATAGCCCATGCTCCAGCCAGCCAACACATCGGAAGCAAAATGACGAGCACCAGCCACTCGAGACAAACCAATAAGAACCGTTAAAATGATTGCGCCAATCCAAAGCAAGATTTTACGTCCTTTACTATTGTTTTCCGATAAAATATAGGCTGTTGTGAATAAATATAAAATCCCCGTCATAGAATGTCCAGATGGAAAACTGAAAGAAGTAAGTTGCTCTTCGATTTCAGGACGTGGTCGTTGAACCCATTTTTTTAAAATTTGATTCAGTACATTACCACCCGCTATTGTTAATAAAACAAATAAAATACCTCGATAATTTTTTGCCTGCCAAGCTAAATAAACAATTAAAATAAGAGCTACAAAAACTACAAATACAGGTTCGCCGATATAATGAAAAAATTCAATAAAACGATTCCCGAAAAAAAACTCTGCCATTTTTGTATCAAAATTTTCAATCGAATGACTTTGAAAATTAGCCTGTAGCCAACAATAGATAATTAGTGTTAATAATGCTAATGGATATACCAAAGTTTTCATACCTTACTTCACCCTGCTATTTTATTTTCCACATCATATCATATTTTAATTAGCAAGGGGTAAATATCCATTTGTCTAAATCAATGAACAACTGCTTTCATTTTCTTGAACCATAACAAATGTTATTTTATTAGTTGTATTGAAATAATTAGAAACAGCTAATGCAACGATAAACAATATTGCAATGATAGGTATTATTTTTCTAAACAAAATAAACACTTCCTCATCTTTATATCATTGTCAGAAAGCTTATTTTAAAAGTACAGGGTCAAATAACCAATCTCTAGGTCCAAAGTTTTTATCCTTTTCGCCTCTTACCTCACGAGAAATATTGTTTTTAATAATAATTTCTCTGAACTTTCTACTAAACAAGGTTTTTCGGTACAAATATCTGCCATCATGACTCCACTCTGCTGAGTAGAATACATCACCTGTCAGATCTTTCAAGTCTTCATTCTTGTATATATCTGGGCCATTAATAACACCACTTAATCCACATCGACATGGCGGTTGCTCCGTTGCAAAATATAATTTCACTCTTTCATTACTACATTGGGGCAATACTTGTGTAGGTATAATTTGAAATGCCTTTTGCTTACCTTCCTCTGTCCCCTGATGGATTACCTCAAGTAGCTCATAACCTTGAATGTCCTCCTGCTCCATTAATGCTACTAATTCCTGTGAAGCTATCCAATATCCGCTCACGTGTACAAGATGGCGATCTTTCATTTCTGTTGTATCAATAACAATTGGTGAAAGTTGCTCTTTTTCCATTAGCCCACAATGTTGACAATAAGTACTTATGGAAAATAGAGTTCCTTTATCATCTACAAACATATCAGGTGAATTGCCTGTTGAATTTAACGTAAACAATGGTGCTTGCTCATATTCATTATCTGAAAAATCAAAGTAAAAACGTTCTCCAATAGAAACAATCCCTAATTCGCGCTCCAAAGATTTATATAATGCAGCTACTTGTTCATATGTTACTTCTTCATTTAATGTAAAAATTGGATTAAATGATGCCTTTAAATTTCTTTTTCTAATTTCAGGCGCACCGATAAAAATTCCATAGCGATTATAAACTTTAATAACTTGATCTTGATTAGATTCATCTATAGAAAATAAATTTTCAAGTTCTACTTTCAAAATACACGCCTACCTTTATATAAAGTTTTATGGTGAAGTACGTTGACTAGCTAGTAACTTTAAAAAATCTACAATTTCTACTTTATTCATAGATAGCAAGGTACCTTTTTTACTAAATTTTTTGTCTATTATTACTTACTACAGCAAAATTTACTTAACCACGATTAACATAAGCGTACCAGTACTTATACCGCCATTTCAATGTTAGGTTTACGCCAATTTTATGGCGGTCTTTAATGAAAATTTTGGCGTGATTTGGCGTATATATAAAAAACACCGCCATTTTTTGGCGGTGTCAAAAGAAAAATATAGGCATTTAGTATTGTTAATAAGGAAATTTTACCTAAGTTAATATATGGGAGTTTGAAACTACCTAATGTCTCCCTTTTTATTGAAATATATACCAGTTCCATTTTATTATAACACATAGTTGCACTAGAGTAAATTCATTCTTTCAGCAAGATTTACAGCCTCTGTACGTGAGTCAACATTTAGCAAAGAAAACAACTGTGTTAAATATCTTTCTGTTGTTCGCTGAGGAATATTTAGCTCAATTGCTATCGCCTTATTCGTATGTCCTTCGGCAATTAATCTTAAAATTTTCTTTTCTTTTTCATTTAAATGAATATCAAGCTTAGCATCTTGCAATTTAAATCTATTATCGAGAAAGTCTAAGAAATTTTGAGGTAAAACAATTTCTCCATTAGCAATAGCGCGTACAGTCCGTAATATTTGTTCCTTGGAAGCTGTTTTCGCCAAAATTCCTTCTATTTTTCTTTCTAAGATAAGCGGATAATAATCCGTAATATCATCACCTGTATAAAGAATAATTGAAGCTTTTGACTGAATAGCTTTAATGTTACGGGCTAAATTTATACCATTTTCTAATGGCATATTTATATCTATCAAATAAATATCATAGGGGTTATTTCTAATTCTCTGGATAACATTTGTTGCATCGCATTCTGTATCAACGATAATATCTTCGTTTTCTTGAAATAAATTTTTTGTTCCCTCTAACACAATAGGGTGATCATCCACTATGAGCATCGTAATCAAGTGTGTCACTTCCTTCTTTTACTGTAATTCTAATCGACATCCCTTCATTAATTTGCGACTCAATATAAAATTGCCCGTTAAAGGCTTTTACACGCTCTTGCATACCACGAATCCCCATTGATTCTGCAATAATAATATCATCAACATTGCAGCCAATACCATCATCTTTGTAAAAAATTTCAAATCCATCATCAGTCTCTTGAAGATGTATTTCAACCGTTCTAGCGTAGGAATGTTTTAAAGCATTATTGAGCAATTCCTGAAAGAGTCGATAGATCATTAAGTTCATACGTTCATCCTCTAGGTAAAGGCGATCTATCGTATAAAGTAACATAAAATTAGCTCTCTCTGTTACCTTTCGAATCAGCTTCTCTAAAGCTGCATTTAATCCTAACGTATCAAGTAATGGAGGCTTCAAATTTTCACAATAGGTTCTTAAATCATGTAGGGAAGCAACCATCTGCTTATGAATTTTTGCAAGTTTTTCTTGAATTTCTGCCGTGTTCTTTGCATTAACAAGAGCATCAACCTCTCGAGCAATATGCAGTTGCTCTTGCAAATTGGTATCATGTAATTCCTGTGCCAATTGATATTTTTCTTCTTCAAAGCGTAGCCAGAGTAGTTTGTTTAACCACGGTAAATGACTATCGTCTGCTTGCTTCATATGCTTTAATTCCTCTAACAGTTCTTCCACCATCTTTGTATTTTCAATAAAATTATTAACATAAAGCAGGAGCAATTCTAGCCATAAAAGCTCTTCTTCTTTTAAATGAATCGAATTATTATGCCCCAATACTAAGGCTCTTTTACAATGAGCATCTTGATGGAGAAAGGCTATGTAGACTTTGTCGATTTTTCGAATCTCTCCCAATTTCAAATCCTCTATAACTATAGGATTAAACGAAAGCCTTTTTCCCTCAGACGTTGAAGTAAATTGATGGATACCATAGTCATAGGTTAATACAAATACATCCTCTAGCTCAAGATGCAGCGAAACCTCTTGCGCAAATTTCTTTAATAGTTCATCTATTTTAATAGTTTTACCAATTCGATCTACCGCAGTATATAGCTGATGTATGTAATCACCTTTTGTTGAAAATAGGATTTTTCGTTTTCGATAATCAACCTTTTCTTTTATGTAAAAAAGTACAACTACAGATACAAAGGTAAAGAATGAAACACCTGATACGACAGTCATCGTTAAGTATTTACCTGCAATCCAATATAAGCCAACTGTAAACCACACAGTAAACAATAATGAAAAAATCACATAATAACGAAGTCTTGTAATATGATATTCAATATCAAATAATCGTTCAGCTAGCTGTGTAAAAATAAAACTAAAAGGAATTAATAATAAAAATAGAGCACTAATTTCAGCTGAAAGAATGTATCGATGAAATAAGATGTTAGGGAATGCATATAGAAATAGGAATGGCAGAAAAGGAATCATAATACTATTCAGCAACATCTTCAACTGAGGCGATTTATATTTGAAATAGCTTAGCAATAATATACTAAGTATGATAATTAGGAAAATGAAGAAAATAGCTAATACAACATTAGAAAGTAAATTATGAGAAGATGGATATATAATGCCAATACAGCCCAAAATCATGGCTATCACGGGTAGTAAATAAAATAATTTAATATTGTTAGAAAGCAACCAGTTTGTTTTTAAAAATGTATAATAATTCCTTAAAAAGTGTAGTAATAACACTAGGCATAACAACATGCTTCCACGGTTAATGATAATCCCAGCAGAATTCAATCTTCCCGAAGCTCCGCTACTAACGTATGCTATAGAAACTGTGAGCATAAAAAGAATTAGTAGATTTATAAGTTTTGTATTTTTTTGTTTAAAGTAAAGGTAAGAAGTGATAATTAAAGTTATAAAATAATAACAAGCAGGCATCACCAAAAGATAGTAAAATTGCTGAGGGATATCAAAATGATGTATCTTTACATTTACTTTCTCCCCGTTCTGTTTAATTATCGTTAAATCATGCGCAGATAATATTGTAGATAAATATTTAACATTATCCAAATCTTCAATCGGTGTATCATTAACATTTACAACAATATCACCTGTAGATATATTTTGATCCATTGCCCATTCTTTGTAATAGAAATCAGTGATTACCCATTGTCCTTCCTCTTCCTTAAGCCCTATATTCAAAAAAGGCCCGCTATAATTCACATATAGCAAAAAAAGACCAATTGCTAAATAGAGACTTATAGCGCGCCAAAAAATCCTACCTGATAATAATTTTAGTTCCAAATTCCGCCCTCTAAATCAATTTCATTATTAAATGCATCTAAAATTGCTTTTTGTTCCACAGCTGAAATTCCAATCAATGAGGCTTTTTGTTCCTTTAAAAGTGTAACTAGGGCTGGGTTTTGTTCTAGATACTGAATTACGTTCATCATAATAATCTCTCCTCATTTCATAAGTTTTTTTAGGTAATCTTTACCTACTTCTTTTATAGCTACATTTTCAAGATAGCTCAATGCTTTAAACTTATAGACATTTTTAATGGTAATGGCATAACGTATTGCACCACCATTTGTCAACTCGTTTTCTGTAGCATTATTATCCAAAACTGCAACTATATCATCATTATAATAGTTTTTTACAGAATTTGAAACATCATTTTTCTGTGATAAAAGATAAATAATAGGCAATGAGTATCTTTTATTTAGCAAATCATTTTTCCGGCCCCAGGTTTTTAAACCCTGAATATCATTTTTAATTTGTTGAATAATGCCTATGTATTTACTATATTCCTTCACCTGAGAAGAGATTTCACCTTTCGCAAGCACTTCCCCAATTAGGCAACTCAGAGCTGTTAATGAACCTGATTTTTGTTCAATCATTTGTAAATAGGACTGCTCATCTCTACAGTTATTGAGTAAATCAAGCTGCTGTCCGTTAATGCTACCTAATGCGTACTCCTCAAGAATTTGAATAGCCCTATTTTTGTGTTCAAATGAGGTTTCACGTATTATTTTAGAAGCCATTACTAGCATAGCCAATGCAACATTTAATGATAACTCAGGTGTTTTACTCCAGCTATAGTCTGAATCCTTATCTTGCAAATCATCTATAATATCAAATGACAAAATAAGAAGCTCAATAGCCGCGGCTACTTTATAAATATCCTTATCTAAACGCTCTGTAAATGCTTCATAATGCAAAACACAGAGTCTCCCAAATGAATAGCCAACTGTTCTTTTTTCCTCTTTAAAGCTTTTTAGCATCGATTTTAAATCATAGCCCAACATAGTCTCGTTTTCCAAAATAATGTCCAATGATTCATTAATATGTTCATCAAGACCCTTCAATAGTCCCTTCCCCCTTTAAATATATTAATAAATATTATACATTTTAATGGGAAATAATACTACATAATTTTATTTTTTCGGGAATATTTACCATATTTTATTCAAACGTAATTACCGCCAAAAAATGGCGGTATTCATAGACATCACGCCATTTTTTTGTTAAGAATTAGTAAAAAAAGTGGCGGTGTTGTCTAACCGACCGCCATTTTTTGGCGTAAACTCACCATTGAAATGGCGTCCTTACTGATGTTACGCTTAAATAAAGCTACGATTAAGCATTTGGGCATAAGATATTTAATTTAAATATAGGAAGAATTTAAATCTATTAAGGATTCTCCGAAACTGGGAGTGATTGAAATGAAAAATGGAGTAAATGAAAATGTTCTAATCCTTACGGCTACTTTTTCTTGTGCAATTTCTGTCTCAGAAGAAGAAATTATCATCAAAAAACCTTCACATGAACAACAAAGCATTGAACAGATTATTATTAAAGCCGAGCAACAAGCTTATTTGGAAACCTTGGCAGAATATAAAAATAATACTACATTATCGAATTTTATTAGTGAGATACCTGGATTTGAGGATACTTTTCAACAGAGGTTGGACATGTTTATTGAACCTTACGGAATTATAAGAGTTTTTGAAGAAGGCTGGTCTGTATCACCTTTAGTCGTTCCATTTACCTCTGGGCTAAATATTAATGCACCAATCCTATATACAACTACACATTGCACCATTATTAATGCAAGAGGTGCATCTATGACTAATAATGATTCTAATACTTCAGTTATTAGAAAAGAGGAAAATTTAATTGGCTCCTCCATTTATCATAGTAATACCGATTTGGCAATCGATATCTCCTCATCTGGTAATTTATCGACGATTAAGGAAACGAATTGGACACAATATCAACCTACCGCCAATTTAGCGGGCGTTTCCATTAATGATAGTGGTATTTCTTTTAATATTACTAAGGCCTTTAATACATGGAATAGAACGACAATTAAACATTAACTTAATTTTGATGCTAGATTGAACGATCCATTAATAATCCGCAAATCCCTCGCTCACTTATCTGTCTTTTGGAAGGTTTCTAATTGCCTTCCTTCTCCTCTTTTACATCAAAAAAGGTGCCTCAAATTGAGACACCTTACCTTTATTAGCCTTTTACATAGTAAACTTCTTGTCCGCTTTCAATAACGTGTTCAGGCTTCGGCTTGCCTGCGCTTGCCTTGTGACCTGCAATATGCTCGGGACTCTTCTCCCAATTTTTCCATGCTTCCTCTGATTCCCAACGAACCATGATTAGCACTTCTTCATCACCACGGCGCACTTTTTTAACAAGTACCTGCTTATCAACAAAGCCAGGTTGCTGCTCAAGAAGCGATGGCCCGTCTGGCTTAGCACCAAAACGTTCCACAACCTTATCCGAATTCCCTTCCGTCACTACAATTCGTTTAATTTGTACAAACATATTAATTAAACGCCTTTAAGACATCTTCAACTTTTTGTGTTTCAGAAGTTAATCCACCACCTGATAAATACCATACTTGAGGATCAAGGTAGAAGATTTTGTTATTTTTCGCGGCATTAGTAGCACCTACGATTTCGTTTTCAATTGCAGCTTTTGTACCTGACTCACCTTCTGGGTTTACAGCAGCGTCACGGTCAACTACAAATAAAATATCTGGGTTTGTATCACGAATATATTCAAAGCTTACATTGTCACCATGAGTATCAACTTTAATGTTTTCATCAGCAGCTTTTACACCAAATACATCATGAATCACACCAAAGCGTGAACCAGGACCATATGCAGATAATGAGCCTTCAGAGCCTAAAACAATTAAAGCTTTCTCTTCTGATGTAGTAGTTTTCGCTTTTAATTCTTCTACTTTAGCTTGATATGCAGCAAATGCATCAGCAGCTTCTTTTTCTTTACCAAAGATTTTACCAGCTAATTCAGTATTCGTTTTGAATGATTCTACAAAATTAGCGTTATCTACCCCAACAAATACTGTAGGCGCGATTTTAGAAAGTTCCTCGTAAGCAGAAGCTTGACGACCAGAAATGAAAATAATATCAGGAGCCATTGAAGAAATCGCTTCGAAATCAGGCTCTTTTAAAGAACCAACATTTACATAAGTTGTATCAGTATATTTGCTTAAATAGCTAGGAACAGATTGTTGAGGAATACCTGCAACTTCTACTCCTAAAGCATCTAAAGTATCAAGGAAACCATAGTCAAATACGACAATGTTTTTTGGTTGTTCCTTAAGTGTTACTTCTTTAAATGTGCTTTCTCCGCTTGTGCTACCTGGGATTGTGATTGGATATGCTGAGGCTTCTTCCTTTTGTTCTTCAGCTGGTTTATCAGTTGTTGTCCCTTTATCATCTTCTTTATCTTCTTCCTTAGAACTACAAGCAGCTAATACTAATAGCATCATCGCCATTAATATAGTAAGTAATTTCCAATTCTTCATTGTAAAATTGCTCCTTTAAAATTAAAATTTATTGTTTGATGATGGTTGGACCATCTATTTCTACTAAGAGTTAAAATACACACAAATACGACAGCCATTCTGTTCCTGAACCGGGATATCCATATCATAGATTTCCTTCAAAGCATCCGAGTTGATGATGTCATTTGTTGGCCCGTCTTTTACAACACGCCCATTTTTTAAGGCTACGATATGATCGGAGTATACGGATGCAAAGTTAATATCATGCAATACAATAACAACCGTTTTACCTAGCTCATCAACTAGCTTTCGTAAAATTTTCATGATTTGCACAGAGTGCTTCATATCTAAATTGTTAAGTGGTTCATCAAGCAGTATATAGTCCGTATCCTGAGCTATAACCATAGCAATAAAAGCACGCTGACGCTGACCACCTGATAATTCATCCAAATAATTGTGCTGCATATCTTCTAAATTCATATATTGAATAGCTTCATCTACCTTTAGCTCATCTTCTGGCTTTAAATTTCCTTTTGAATAAGGGAAACGGCCAAATGACACAAGCTCACGAATAGTTAGACGTACATTCATATAGTTTGATTGCTTCAAAATAGAAACTCGCTTTGCAAAGTCATCTGATTTCCAACGACGTACATCTGATTTATCGAGTAATACTTCTCCAGTATCTGCATTTAGTAAACGGCTTACCATTGAAAGTAATGTTGATTTACCTGCACCATTTGGTCCAATAAATGACGTAATTTTCCCTGGGGCAACGTCCACACTGACATCTTGAATGACCGGTTTTTTGCCAAAAAACTTGGAGAGTTCCTTTACTTGGATCATCCTGCTGACCTACTTTCCTTCAATAATAAGTAGATGAAGTACACGCCACCTACAAAGTTAATAATAACGCTAAGTGTTGTATCAAAGTTGAAAATTCGTTCAACCATCCATTGACCACCGACTAAAGCAACAATACTCATCACACAAGAACCTGCTATTAACACAGAGTGCTTGTACGTTTTGAAAAATTGATAAGATAAATTCGCTACGATTAAACCAAAGAATGTAATGGGTCCAACAAGAGCAGTAGATACTGCAATTAATACCGAGGACAGTATAAGCATGCGTTGTACAAGCTTATCGTATGGCACTCCTAAGTTAATAGCTGTATCACGACCAAGAGACATTACGTCTAACTGGCTCATATGTCGCCACCCATAGAGAAAAGCAACAATAATTGCAATAGCTGCAAGCCACACTAAATCCGAATTCACATTATTGAAGCTTGCAAACATTTTACTTTGTAAGCTTAAAAATTCATTCGGATCAATTAAAACTTGGAAGAACGTTGTCACACTTCCTAAAAACGTTCCTACTATCATACCGACAAGCAGTAAGAAGTAAATTGGGCGCTTCCCCTCTTTGAACAATACGCGATAGAAAATTAATGCAAAGACAACCATTGCTGAAACAGCAAGTAAAAAATTGTATTGAGCGCTAATCACAAATATCGACATTGAACCAAAGAAATAATAGATACATGTTTGAACCATCATATATAATGCATCTAGTCCCATTACACTTGGCGTTAAAATACGATTATGTGTAATTGTTTGAAAAACCACAGTAGAATATGCAATAGCTATTCCCGTTAACGACATCGCTACGACTTTAATAAGGCGGCGAGGGAACGCATAATGATAGTTTCCATTTAGTTCATAAAATACATACAGTAAGATAGAAGCTACTGCAAGACCAATTAAAATCAACATCTTTGTATGGTTACGCATATGCTTTCCCCCTAAACAACATAATTAGGAAGATCGCACTTCCGATGACACCAACTGTCATACTAATTGGAATTTCATAAGGGTAAATCAGCACACGCCCTAAAATGTCGCATAATAGTAAGAATGACATCCCTAGCAAAGCAGTATGAGGCAATGTTTTTGCAAGATTATCCCCCTTGAACAGCGAAATGATATTTGGAATGATTAACCCAAGGAAAGGAATCACACCAACAGTAAGCACCACTGTTGTTGAAATAAGGGCTACTAACACTAAACCAAAATTCACAACAAACTTGTAGGAGAGACCAAGGTTTTTAGCAAAGTCTTCACCCATACCAGCGACTGTGAAACGGTTTGCATAAATGTAAGCAAAAATCAGCACGGGTACACTTATGTATAAAAGTTCATAACGACCTTTCATCATTAATGAGAAATCTCCTTGTAACCATGCAGAAATGTTTTGGATAATATCTGCCTTATACGCAAAGAATGTCGTAATAGACGAAAGGATATTCCCAAACATCAAGCCAATAAGCGGTATAAAGATTGCATCTTTAAATTTAATCCGATTTAATATTTGCATAAATAATAGTGTGCCGGCTAAAGCAAATAGGAAAGCGAAGGAAATTTTTTGAAAGTACGTGACATTTGTAAAAAACATCATCGAAATCAGCACGCCCAATTTTGTAGCATCTAAAGTACCTGCTGTTGTGGGTGACACAAACTTATTCCTACTTAAGCTTTGCATAATTAAACCAGCAATACTCATACCTGCACCAGCCAGTAAAATTGCTACAAGTCTAGGTACACGACTAATTAAAAATAGTCTAGTTTCTTCTGATTGGAAGTCTAATAGATCACTCGGTTTAATATTCACTACTCCGATAAACAGTGACACAATCGACAACACTACAGTTGCTGTTAAAAGATATCTTATTTTCATTGTAATCCCCGGTAGATTCATTTTAGCTCGTAATCCATTCTCTAGTGAAAATGATTATCATTACTCACGATTCCCATTATAAGTGTGTTTTCATTCTCAGTCAACCTATAAATGAGAATTGTTCTCGTTTTTACTAGAATTCTTTAAAAACGAGCAGAAATAACAAAATAGCAACACTTTCTACTATTACGTAAATTAAAAATATTCACTTATTCTTCAAATTTCTTATACAAAGGAAAAAGGTAATTGAGAATAAAATATTTTATCTTTCCTCAATCACCTTTTTAATTAAGCAATACGTTGATTTCTTTTTAGCCATGCAAAAATAATAAAAATGACTAACATAAAACCTACATATCCCATAACAGCATATAGCTTTGCCACAAGCGTCGTAAATCCGGCGAGGCTTGCAAAAAAACCTAAGATGCCAATAATGACGCTCGCAACCTTAAAGCTGGGTTTGCTAGGTTTAAAAAAACGAACCATAAAGGAATAAAACATTCCTACGGCAGTATTATAAATCATTCCTAATAAAGAAAAGGACATTAGAAGACCAGCGAATGGATGAATTTCATTTGCCAATGCTAGCATCGGTATGTCTAATCCTACTATGACATTCATTTTAGCAAGAAGGGAAAGATTAATTAGCAATATTAAAGCTCCAAGCAAAATCCCACCTATAATGCCCCCCATACCTGCAACCTTCTCATTGCGAATAGCACCACACATTACTGTTAATAGGGAAAAACAAACACCTATATTAAAAGACATATAAAGTAATGCCGTTATCCACCAGCTTTTTGAACTTACTCGTGCCTGCTGTGCAATCACAGACTGCTCAACGAAGGTTAAATCCATTGTGGCTAATGAATAGACCGCTATTATGGATACAATAATTAGCAAATAAGGGGTAGCTATCGCAATAATGTTGATGATGCTTTTGACATTCATCATGACTGTTGCGATCGTAAGAACAATCATGCAAATACTTCCTAGCCAAACAGGTAGCCCAAACATTTGCTGTAATGTGGCACCCGCTCCAGCAAACATGATAACCGCTACACCAAATAGAAAGAGTGACAGTAAATAATCCATCACAAATCCCATAGATTGCCCTGATATTTGATAAATCAAATCCTTATGTGATGTTGTACGGTATCTTGAACTAATTTGGGCAATGCACATACCAATTAAAGCAAACCCAAAAGTAGCAAGAAATGCACCGTAAATTCCTTTATAGCCATAGCTCGTAAAATATAGTACGATCTCCTGTCCTGATGCAAATCCTGCACCGACGATAATCCCTACATAGGCACCACCGATTTGCAAGCTTTTCTTCAAACAGTCCTCTCCTCGTTTATGTTGTTAAATCACTAAGAGATGCATATCACAAAAAATATGGAATTTAGAGGGAAAATCGGCCAACGCCCTACTCTAATTATTGGTAAACTTTCTTGCTAAGTGTCAACGTCTCAATTACTTTCATATTAGGAGAATACCCTATTCCTATAGCCTGCGGCACACTTATATAGCCGTTTTCCACAATCACTTCAGGAAAAATAATGTCCTCATACCAATAATGACTAGAACCCGCAGTATCTCCAGGCAATATAAAATTGCTAAGTGATGTTAATGCTATATTATGTGCTCGTCCAATTCCTGCCTCTAGCATGCCACCACACCAAACTGGAATATTATTCTCTTTACATAGATCATGGATTCGCTTGGCTTCGGTTAATCCGCCAACTCGTCCTATCTTGATATTTATAACACCACAGCTACCAAGCTCTATTGCCTTGCGGGCATCCTCATAGCAGGTGATACTTTCGTCTAAGCAAATAGGTGTTGTTATTTTCCCTTGCAGCTTAGCATGATCCACAATATCATCTACAGCTAATGGCTGCTCTATCATTAATAAATTATATGCATCAAGCTGCTGCAATACATCTAAATCATTTAATGAATAGGCTGAATTAGCGTCTACCATCAAGGGGAGATCAGGCATTTCAGAACGAATAGCACGTACCACCTCCACATCATGGCCCGGCTTAATTTTCACTTTCACTCGTTTATAGCCCTTCTTAAGATGATTCTGTATAACAGTGAGTAAAACTTCCTTTGAAGGCTGAATACCCACACTAACTCCTACCTCTATTCGCTTCTTTTTACCGCCTAAGGCTCTAGCCAACGATTGATTTGTTTGCTGTGCGTATATATCCCATACAGCACCTTCAATTGAGGCCTTTGCCATGCAGTTACGGCGAATCGAGGAAAATAAAGTACTAACCTTATCTGGATGCCCAATCTCTTTATGTAACAAGATAGGTATCAAAAAGTCCTCCAGCATATGCCATGTTGTTTTTAATGTTTCCTCTGTATACCAAGGTGCTACAAAGGCAACTGCTTCTCCCCATCCTATCGTGCCTGATTGATCTTTGGCTTCTATTAGTAGCAATTCTTTGTCGTGAATGGTACCAAAGCTCGTTGCAAAAGGCGCTTTCATTGGCATTTTTATATGTCTAACAATAATTTCCTTTAGTTTCACGCATACTCACTCCTTAACCTTATTATAAAGCTAATAAGGAGCGTCTTACTAACAGATAGCTATGCACATATTCCTTGTGCTTTTTCATTCTTACAATGGCATAATCTTGTTCAAATAATGTTGTTAAGATTGTACGAACTTTATAACGCCAGTCCTCTGCAAGCTTAGGGCTTTCCACTTTCATCTTTTGTAAAAATTGAGGGATAGGTAATAAATAAGCATCTTTATAAAAGGATTGCTCTTGCTGGAATGTACCATCGATATCTAGTACTGGTAAGCCATCCACTGTCAATGACCACGGTACAACTTCTTCAGCTCCCTCTTCCAGCTCATCCAAACTATCCTCTACTCGATCACGCTCAATCCACCATTCTACAACAATTCGATCTGAAGGCAGCCCCTCGTTAAAATCATCTTGGAGCTGACCATAATAATCATTTTCATACTGATAACTAAAAGCATTCAATTTCAAAAATGACAAATTAGCCATACGCGCTTCCAATGGTTCAAATAGCCATTGCACAAGCTGAAACCCATGATCCCTTGCATATTCCTGTTGTGCGTGCTTTAATAATTCTCCTACACCTTGTTCACGATATGATTTCTCCACACCAATCATGTGTGAGTGCAAATACATTATCCCTTCACGATAGCCTACAAAACAATAGTTAAAGCCAATAAGCTTTTCCTCTAAATAAGCTCCAAGTACTAGTCCACCATTTTGGACTGCTGCCAATAATTGATGTGAGGGGATAGCCTGAGTTCCCCAAATCTCTGCATTTAAACTCTGCACTTCTGCAATCTCAGTAGGTGTCATTATTTTTTGAATTCGCACTCTTTCTAACATTATGCCGATGCCTCCTTCGTATTCCCCGACTCCAAAGCTAACAATACCGCTCTTGTCAGAATTTCAACTCCCGTTACAAGTCTTGCCTGTTTAAATCTCATCTTTGGATGATGCAACCCTGGGGTTAATCCACAGCCTAAACCGAGCATACTTGTTTTTAAATGGGGGCGTTGCACTGCATAGTGATGAAAATCCTCGCCACCTGGTGTATGAACTGGCTTTCTTAAATTCGACAATCCAGTCGCTTGGACGATCGCCTGTTCCATGATGTATTGAGCAGCAGGGTCTACCTCAGCTGCGACTATATTTGCAACTGTTCTTAATTCAATTTGTACTTTATGCAAGATTTTAGAGGAGTCAATCACCCGTTTTACACCTTGAGCAAGTGCATCCATGACATCATTTTTCTGCGCGCGAATATCAATCGTAAAGGATGCATTCCCCGGAATAATATTGCCAGATTCACCTCCCGCGTGGAATTTAGTCATTTTGATGGACACTGGAACCATTGGATCGGTATGAATGGTTCTTAAATCTTCAATAATTGTTGCTCCTACCTCAATAGCATTTACACCAAGATGTGGTCTTGCTGCATGTGCATCTTCACCAATAATTTCTCCCTCCATTAATCGTGAGGCACCATGATACAATGCAGCACAATATGTACCATCTTCAAGTTCATGCACCGGTCTTACATGGACACCGAATAAAAAGTCTAAATCATCAATAACTCCCTCCTTTAGAACAGATAAAGCACCTGTTCCTTTTTCTTCAGCTGGCTGGAATATTACACGAATGGTACCCTTTAACGACTGAGCCTGCTCTTTTAACAGCAACAGAGCACCAATAGCCATCGTCATATGTCCATCGTGCCCACAGGAGTGATTTGCTCGAAAAACACCATCTACCTCCTGCCATAACGCATCTATGTCTGTTCGCAAGCCAACCTTGGGACTGCCTTTTCCTACGTCAACATAAAGTCCTGTACTGTTTTTAAAGCGTATAGGTGAAAATCCTTCATTTGTTAATAAATCAAAAATATAATTGGTGGTTTCAACCTCATGCCAGCTTACTTCTGGGTTTGCATGTAAATATGTGAAAATTTCCATTAATCTTGGCCTCAAACGATCCAATGCTTCCTTCACAGCAACCAGCCCCCTTTAATTTTCATACTAGTAAGATTATTATAACTAAAAAAAAATCTTTTCATAGAAGCTTATACCCATATTTAGCAAATAAAACGATAGCGACAGCTCTTTCCTATCAGTCACTTTATGTGTTTTATCCTCCACTTTGATACTTCTATCCTTCACTTCTGCTTCCCTATCAAAATCAATAAAAAAAGATGTAAGTACAGCCATCGATTAAACTGTACTTACATCCTTTAATTTAGTTAATACCTCGCATAGCTTTTGAAATGATTGGCGAAAGTACTAATAAAATAATCCCGATAACAATTGATAAAGAACCTAAGAAGCCAAAATACGTGAATTCGCTTACAACTTCATATACCCTAACAAGTTGTGCATTAATCGCTTGCGCTGCGGCACTAGTTAAAAACCATAGAGACATTGTTTGTGCAGCGAATGCCTTTGGTGCTAATTTTGTCGTAGCTGACAACCCTACTGGTGATAACAAAAGCTCTCCGACAACGACTAAAAAGAAAGATAAGACTAACCACCATGGACTTACTAATGCTTCTCCACCTGATAAATATGCTGGAATCATCATTACTAGGAATGATAGCCCTGCAAAGAATAAAGAATAGGCAAATTTTCGAGGAGTAGTTGGTTGTTTATCTCCCCATTTTAACCATAGCATTGCAAATAACGGAGCCATCGTAATAACGAATAATGGGTTTAATGATTGGAACCATGAAGATTGAATGTGAAAGCCACCAATATTCAACTGTGTACGCGAATCTGCGTATGTTGCTAAAATAGTAGCACCTTGCTCCTGAATTGCCCAAAACATAACTGCAGATAAAAACAATGGAATATAGGCAAGCAGACGAGATTTCTCATCCTGTGTTGTTTTTTTACTACGATACATGAAGAAAAAGAACAGCGTTGGAATGATAATTCCTAAAGCTGTAATGATTAAACTGAATACATTCATTGTCAGTACACCCGTTTTAATGCCGATTGCACCTAAAATGATAATAATTAATGCTGCCATACCGAATTGTGTAAAGACTTTTTTACGTTCTTCTGGCTTTAACGGATTATTGACTTGTAAGCCTGCTAACCCCAAATATTTTTTCTCTGTTAATTTATAAACAATTAAACCAATTAGCATACCTAACCCAGCAAAACCGAAGCCAAGGTGGAAATTATATTTTTGTCCAATTGTTCCGACAATAAATGGTGCAATGAATGCCCCCATGTTAATACCCATATAGAAAATTGAGAATCCTGCGTCACGACGGCTATCCGTTTCTGCATAAATATCGCCAACAATACTTGAAACGTTTGGCTTTAATAGGCCTGTCCCCATAACAATAAAGGCCATTGAAGTAAATAACATGGCTATACCACCTGGTAATGCTAGCAGTAAATGACCAACCATGATTAACACGCCACCATAAAAGATTGTTTTACGTGTACCTAACAATCGATCGGCAATCCAGCCCCCAATGATCCCCGACATATATACGAGTGAACCATAAATAGCCATTATAGAGTTTGCTGTTCCACGATCTAAACCAAGTCCGCCTTGGTTCAATTCATAATACATAAAGAAAATGAGAATTGCTCGCATACCATAGTAGGAGAATCGTTCCCAAAATTCTGTAAAAAATAATGTAAAGAGCCCTTTAGGGTGTCCAACAAAGCCATTTTGAGGGACGGATTTTACAATTTCATCTTTAGTAGACATAACAATATCCTCTCCCGATTTCATTATTCAACAAAAATATTATTACCCATTATCATGAATAAAAAACTTTGTTTCATCATACTAAAGCGTTTTAAAAACTTTATCAAGAGTTTTAAAAAATGTTGAAAATTTATCATTTTTCTATAATTTCAGACTTATTTTTATATAATAATATTAAATCCTTTGATATATCTAAGTTTTCTTACTCTTCCATTACAATAAAACTATAAATAGCTATTAAATTATTCTAAAATACTTTATAATCAGATTTTTTATAGTTTTAACATATATGCTAGGATTATCCACAAAGCATTTCGAACGTAGCCATGATAAAAAGCATGCTAGAAATAGCATGCTTTTACATCAGTATGGCGATTAAATTACGTATCCCTCATATTTCGTATAATCAGCTTCCTTGACCTCAAGAGTAAGCAGTGTTCCATTTTCTTCATATTCTGTGTCATAGACAGAAGCATGTTCATTTAAATAGGACACAATATTCCCTTGTTCATAAGGTATGAGCATTTTGCACGTCACATAGTTAGCGAAAATATGTTGTCGTATCAATTGTAGTAATTCCTCTAAACCAACTCCCTGCTTTGCAGAGATCCAAATATTATCTCCACTTACAACTGGGTATGGAACATTTGCCAAATCAGCTTTATTGTAAACATAAATCGTTGGTATTCCTTCAACACCCACAGCTTTAAGTGTTTCATTCGTTACCTGCATCATAAAACCATGCTCTGCATTTGATACATCTACCACATGTAGCAATAAATCTGCATCACGCGCTTCCTCCAGCGTAGAACGGAACGCCTTTACTAAATGATGTGGCAATTTACTAACAAACCCAACTGTATCTGTTAATAAAAAATTCTTTCTATCAGGTAATTCTATTTGACGGACAGATGTTTCTAGCGTAGCAAATAGCATATCCTTTTCAAATACTTGTTTATGATCCTCCTGCCCGATTTTAGCGAGTAGTTGATTCATAATAGTGGATTTACCAGCATTCGTATAGCCAACAATAGAAACGACAGGGACAGCATTTTTGCGTCGTTGTTTACGCTGCGTCTCTCGTTGTTCCTTTACTTGCTCTAGTTCTTTCTTAATTTTTGCAATTTGATCCTCAATTTTTCGACGGTCTAGCTCTAACTTCGTTTCACCAGCTCCACGGTTTTTAAAGCCACCGCCTGTGCCACCCCCTTGGCGACTCAAAGAGGCATGTAAGCCAACTAATCGAGGCAGCATATATTGTAACTGCGCTAACTCTACTTGTAACTGTGATTCTCGTGTTTTAGCTCGGCGTCCAAAAATATCTAAAATTAACATTGTCCGATCAATGACCTTAGTCTCCAAATCACGCTCTAAATTACGAATTTGTGAAGGAGACAATTCATCATTGAAAATGATTAAATTAGCATTTGCTTCATCATAAAAGCTTTTTATTTCTTGAATTTTGCCTGTGCCTACATAATGAGATGGCGTAATACGCTCTAAATTTTGAGTAATAACCCCTACTACCTCAACATTTAAAGCTTCTGCTAAATTTTTTAGCTCCTCCACTGAATAATCAAAATGCTCATCATTTCGTAAATTGACGCCAACTAATATGGCCTTTTCTAACAATATATCGACATCCTTGATTCTATTCATCCACAATCCTCCCACCAATACCTGGTGCTTCTTACGATAAATTTTCTTCATCTTACCATATAATGCCCTAAATCATGCCGTTTTTTTCATAGCAAAAAGCGCCCCTGTAAAAGGCGCATTTTGTTTATTTCTCTTGTTTTAGTAATTCTTCGGTACGTTCAAATTCCTCTTCTATTTCTTTGTTTGGTCTATATGTCAACATACTGACAATAACAGCAACGATTAAACAAACAACGAAGCCTGGTACAATTTCATACAGTGCACCACTTAAAACTTTAATCTTACCCCAAATAAAGGCTGTTGCAGCTCCTGCTACCATTCCACTTAACGCCCCGAAATTTGTTAGCTTTCTCCAGTATAATGAAAGCAATATAACGGGACCAAAAGCAGCACCAAAGCCAGCCCATGCGAAGCCAACCAAGTCCAATATAGAACTTTCTGGATTCCAAGCTAAAATGGCGGCTACAATGGCTACAACTAAAACAGCAATACGCCCAACAAATACATAATGCTTATCCTCTGCTGTTTTATTAAATAATGCCTTATAAATATCTTCTACAAGTGCTGAAGAAGTAACAATTAATTGCGATGAAATTGTACTCATTACCGCAGCTAATATGGCGGCTAGCATAATCCCCGCAATAAAGGGATGAAATAGAATTTGACCAAGCACAATAAATACGGTTTCAGCATCTTTTAACTCACTAGCATTTTGTTCGAAATAGGCGACACCAACCAGCGCAGTCCCAATCGCACCAAATAGACTAAGCATCATCCAGCCAATTCCAATACGTCGAGCCTGCTTCGTCTCTTTCACTGAGCTAATGGCCATAAAACGAACAATAATATGTGGCTGTCCAAAATAACCTAACCCCCATGCGAGCGAAGAAATAACTCCTGCTGCTGTTGCAGTTGCTGGCAATAAATTTAAATGCTCAGGATTTACCGCTTTAATAGATGCTATCGTATCCCCTAGACCCCCCGTTAAAAATAGACCAAATAATGGTACAGTTACGAGTGCCAAAAACATAATGAGTCCTTGTAAAAAATCGGTATAACTAACCGCTAAAAAACCCCCGAATAGTGTATAAGCTACAACAACTGCAGACACAATTAATAAACCTGTATGATAGTCAAAGCCGAATGAACTATCAAAAAACTTACCCCCTGCTACCATTCCCGATGATACATAAAATGTAAAAAAGATTAAAATAATAATACCAGATGCAATTCTTATCAGCTTTGTTTGGTCACGTAAACGATTATCCAAATAACTTGGAATGGTGATGGAGTCATTTGTTACTTGTGTATAGACACGCAGTCGTGGAGCAACAATCAACCAATTCAAATAGGCTCCTACGGTTAACCCAATAGCAATCCAAGCCTCCACCAAACCAGATAAATAAATGGCTCCTGGCAAGCCCATTAAGAGCCAGCCTGACATATCCGCTGCTCCTGCACTAAGGGCTGTTACAGCAGGGCCAAGTGATCGACCACCAAGCATATAATCTGTTAAATTGGACGTTTTAACGAATGCATACCAGCCGATTCCTAGCATTGCTACCATATAAATAACAATCGCCAGTAATTGATACATGTTACCTGACATATTTTCTCCTCCTTGTGGCTTTTTCATCTATTCTACTTAAAGTAGATATACCATAAATATACTTATATCCCTAAATTTTGTATAGTACTTAAAGTATCATCGCTCTATATAAACTGTGTTAAACTAGTGCCATCTATTACAGAATAAAGAAGGCGAAAAAGTATGATATTTGAAGAAATGAAAACTCAACTGACAGAGAGAATTTTACAGCAGCAACTTGTGACCGCGACCATTAGTCAACCACGAATGAAATCAAATGAAGTTAAGCGCATCAAGCTAAAGCCTATTTTGCTTAAGGATGTTTATCATATACAAATTGAATACCAATTTGAACGAATTTTAAAACATGAAAATGTCCCTCTAGAAGATTTTCCAGAAAGATTTGCATTATTTTTTAATGAATACCGTCAAGCGCATATTGATTTTATAGACGAAAAAGTACAAATTCAACTATCCAAAAAGAATAAAGTACTATGGAAATCAGATAAATCAGTCGCTCCCAAGCAAATTAATTTAGCGCATAATCGCCAAAAAAACTACCTACTTAAAGAGGAGCAACCATATCCATTTTTAATCCGTCTTGGCGTACAATCAGAAGAAGGAAAAATTAAAAAACAAAAATATGATAAATTCAAACAAATTAATCGCTTTATTGAATTTATTGATGATGCCCTTGCTTATTTACCAAAGGATCGTCAGGTGCGTATTTTAGATTTTGGCTCTGGAAAATCCTATTTAACTTTTGCGCTTTACCATTATTTAAAAGTTGAAAAGGGTTTAGATATTCGTGTTACAGGCTTAGATTTGAAGAAAGAAGTCATTGAAGAATGCTCCAAAATCGCAAGTGATTTAGGTTACGAGCAGCTTGAGTTTTTAGTAGGGGATATTAATGATTATAATAATGAGTCAAATGTAGATATGGTAGTGACATTACATGCCTGTGATGTTGCTACAGATATGGCTTTAGCACGTGCTGTGAAATGGGGAGCAAGAGTTATTTTAAGCGTTCCTTGCTGTCAGCATGAATTAAATCGCCAATTAAATACACCAGCACTTGACATCATGCTTCAGCATGGACTTGTACGCGAACGATTTGCTGCACTTGCTACGGATGCTATTCGAGCCGAAATTTTATCTCTTGTTGGCTATGAGGCACAATTACTGGAGTTTATCGACATGGAAAACACACCAAAAAACATTCTTATCCGTGCTTATCACACTGGTAAAAAAACGAGCTCCGAGCAGCGTGCTCGTTACGATAATTTTTTAGCCTTACTAAATGCCCAGCCATTCTTAGCGAAAGAATTAGAAACATACTTATAATTTTTTATAGTAAACACAGAAAAAAAGGCGGTCCAATATATTTGGACCGCCTTCTCTATTATAGTTCTTGTCGTAACGCTTGGATAACATCGATTTTAGTGGCTTTACGTGCTGGACGATAGCCTGAAATCATAGCCACTCCAATACTGATAGCTGCTGCAATAACAACAAGCTGCCAAGGAATTAAGGAAAATATAATATTGTTATTACTAAAAGCATCTTCACCTGTTGCAGCCTTTAAAATTAACGGTAATGCGGCATTAGCTATAAAGCTTATAGCATATGATATTGCTACTGCAATAACAGTACCCACGAGACCAATGAACGTACTTTCCATTAAAAATAATCGTTGGATAAGCTTAGGACTAGCACCAATGGCCTTTAGCACACCAATTTCACGAGTACGCTCTGTTACGGCCATTGTCATTGTATTGAAAATACCAATTGATGCAATTAATACGGCAATTGTTCCAACAAATATAAGACCAATCTTTAGAACAAGGAAAAATACATTCATTTGATCTAATTGTTCAGTAATAGAATACACGCTATAGCCTTTATCTTTAAGACTATCTAATATAGGCTTCACATTTTCTAACGTATCAGCAAAAATATTAAATTCCGAGAAAAACATTTCATCCTCTTTAACATCTACCGTTGTAGCTAAATTAGATGCTAATACTGGCTTTTGTTCTATGTCCATATAGACAGCGTTATTAATCATCCAATCATAGGAGGGCTCCTTCATCACACCCACAATTGTATAGTTCATTTTCTCTGTCTCTTTAGCTGCACTAAGGTTAGGTGCGAGTGACAATTCGATTTCTTTGCCAATTAAAGATTCCTTATACCCTTCTTCTTTACCATCATAATCTGTGCCTTCTACCTCGGCTTCTTTATTTTTTTCTTCAATAATTTTACGCTCAGCATCATTTAATAAGGTTTGAGCAAAATGATAGCCAACAATAATTTCATTTGGTTTTGATGGATACTTCCCTTCTGAAAGCTTGCCATTTACTTGCTCAAAATCCTGCATATTCGCAATATAGAGGGTAGAGCTTGTATCTCGCCCCTCAAAAAATGAGTGTGCAGATGCATTCACTGTAATCGTTTCTAGTACAGTTTCTACATGTTCAACCCCTTTTATTTCCTGTATTTGCTCATCCGTAAATGGCTCATTATCGAATACTTGAATTTTTGTTACCTTTTCATTTGATAATATATCATTGCGTAATGAATCCTGTAGACCAAACCCTACAGATGCAAGGACAATTAAAAATGCACAGCCCATTGTTGCTGCTAGCACCGTCATAAAGACACGTAATTTATTTTTCTTAATATGTTGTGTAACAAAATCTATCTGATCTTTAAATAACATGTTAAGCCTCCTCCTTAACAAGCTCACCGTCGTACATACGGAAACGTCTATGCGCTATTGTTGCTACTTCTTCGTCATGAGTAATGATGACAAATGTTAAACCAAGCTCACGATTTAAGCTTTGGATAAGCAACAAAATATCTTGCTCAGTTTCCGAATCAAGACTTCCTGTAGGTTCATCTGCCAACAGTATAGGTGGATTAGTGATCAAAGCTCTAGCAATACTTACACGTTGTTGCTGTCCACCAGACAATTCATTTGGATAATGGTCTGATACCTCTGATAAGCCAACCTTGTCCATTATTTTTTTAACCTTTTCCTTTCGCACAGCCTTCCTAACACCCTGTAACTTTAAAGGAAGTTCAATATTTTCAAACGCAGATAATCCAGGCATTAATTGAAAGTTTTGAAAAATAAAGCCAAATTGGCTCAAACGAAAAGCTGCACTATCTGCTTCTGTAAGATGAGCTGTTTCCTTTCCATTAATCTTGATAGAGCCTTGCTCAGATTTCATGAATCCCGCTAAAACTTGTAATAGGGTTGATTTCCCAGACCCACTTTTGCCAACAATTGCAACAATCTCTCCTTCCTTAACCTCAAAGTTAACTCCTTTCAATACAGGAATTTGTTTTTCCTTGCCCTTTTTTCCGATTAAAAATGTATGTTGTAAGTTCTCGACTTGAATCATTGTCATTAACGCCCCTTTCTCATTCTCTTTCTATTGTAGAAAAAAATTCTTAAAAAAGTTAAAGGATAAAAATGAAGATATTCTTAAGAAAAAGGGCACACTAAATAGAAAGCCGTTCTTTACATTATCTTTACAATTACATTGACGATTGAAAGTTCTTTGTATAATACTGGCTATTATAATCCCCTATTTAAAAGCTCTTTTATTACTATTTCCAGTTTCCAGCTTATTTTTGTGAACATTTTGTATATTACAGGAATGTAAAGTTTTGTGTAGAATGTATGAATTTTATGTAGAAAAATTAAAGATTTTGTTATGATAGTAAAGTTTAGAGGTCGATTAATTTATTTATATCCAGGAGGATTCGATTTGCATGCTTAACTCAAAAAAACAAGACCCTTTCTTTATTGCCCTGCATAAAATTGCTGAAAATATGAGAGAGGCCGTACATTACGCAAATGATTTTCGTATCAACAGTGTAGCTGACCTGAAAGAGATTAGCATTACTATGAAAAATTACGAAACGGCTGGCGATAAGCTCATTCATGATCTAATCGTCATGCTAAATAAATCATTTATGACACCTATCGAGCGTGAAGACATCTTAGAATTTGCGATTCGTATGGATGATGTATTAGATGGTACGGAGCATTGTATCGCTCATTTTGAAATGTTCTCCCTAACAGAAGTCGATGAATCAATGCGTATCTTCTTAGGATACATCTCAAAAAGTGCTGATGAAATTGTTAAAGCAACAGAAGAGTTAAAGAAAAAGAATCTTATTGGTATGCGTCCACACGCAATTCTAATTAAAGATTATGAGCGTGAATGTGATGAAGTACAACGTTCATCCATCAAACAATTATTTTTAAATGAGAAAGATCCAATTCGAATTATTAAATTTAAAGATATATATGAACAATTAGAAGATATCGCTGATTATTGTCAAAATGTTGCCAACACAATGGAAACAATTATCATGCGTAACGCGTAATTAGGAGATGGGCACTTACAATGAACACAATCATTATACTAACCGTACTGGTCGTCATCTTTGCCCTAACATTTGACTTTATCAACGGCTTCCATGATACAGCAAATGCTATCGCAACTTCGGTTTCCACTAGAGCATTACCACCACGAGCAGCCATTTTAATGGCAGCAACGATGAATTTTATCGGGGCTATTACTTTTGTTGGTGTGGCAAAAGCTCTTACAAAAGACATTGTAGATCCTTTCTCTTTAAATGCCTTTCAAGGAGACACAACAGGCTCAATTGTTATTTTAGCTGCATTAATTTCGGCAATTATCTGGAATTTACTAACATGGTATTTTGGAATCCCTTCTAGTTCATCACACACATTAATCGGTTCCATTGCAGGGGCTGCTGTAGCATCTGCGGGTTTCAACGTTTTAAACTATGGCGGCTTTACTAAAATTATCATGGCATTGGTCTTTTCGCCAATCCTTGCTATTTGTGCCGGCTTTCTGATGATGACACTATTTAAACTATTATTTAAAAATTTGAATTTATATCGTACAAATAAAGGATTCCGTACGATGCAAATTTTCACAGCAGCTATTCAATCATTTACACACGGGACAAACGATGCTCAAAAGGCAATGGGAATTATGACCATGGCTTTAATTGCTGGAGGCTTACATACAGGGGATGAAATTCCTTTTTGGGTACGTGCAGCGGCAGCAACTGCTATGGGTCTTGGTACCTCTATAGGCGGTTATAAAATTATTAAAACAGTCGGCGGTAAAATTATGAAGATCCGCCCTGTAAACGGGGTAGCTGCAGATTTAGCATCTGCATCTGTAATTTTTGGCGCTACTTTAATCCATCTACCAGTATCAACAACTCACGTAATTTCTTCCTCAATTATGGGCGTAGGCTCTGCACAACGTGTACGAGGTGTTAACTGGGGAATGGCTCGTAAAATAGTCACTACTTGGATTATTACAATGCCAATTTCTGCAGTAATGGCTGCTGTTATTTACTTATTATTATCTTTATTCTTTTAAATTACATCTAAGACTCCTGTTCATTGGTGGACAGGAGTCTCTTGTTGTTGGTATAGCCCTTTTTCAAAACGAAAGGTCTATCTCCGTTCCGACTAAATGCTTTCTTCACTCATGTTGCCGCCCACTGGAAGCTTTGCTCTGTGCGAAAGCGAAGCGACAGCAACAATTGTTTTAACTGTGCGAAAGCGAAGCGACAGCAACAAAGCGAGTAGCTCAGAACGGGATTCACCTTCATGTTGACTAAATACTCACAAAGGTATCACTGACCATTTTGATTTTCAACACTTTAAGACTCCTGTTCATTAGTGGACAGGAGTCTTAACATTGTCACACGACAAAATGAGACACATCCTTTACACTATTTGAAAAGGGGGATGCTACACAACTATGAAAATTTTTTCAGCTTTTATAACAGCACATGCAAAAGCCATTGTAGCTATTTGGCTTGTGATTTTTATTGCTATGGCCGTTTTTGCCATACAATTGCCAAGTAAGTTGCAAGGAGATGGCTTTTTTGTGGAAGGAGATCATACCTATGTCACAAAAGAGCTAGCCAAAAATTTTGATTTGCCTTCAGATACAATTTTGGTTGTTTTCGATCCAGCTAAAGATAAGGAAATTCAAGATACTTTAAAGAAGTTGGATACCATCAAGACAATCCACTCCATTCAGTCACCACTTGATGATGCTTCTTTACAAAAGAACGGCATTGCCTATGCTATGGTTCATCTGAAAAATAATATTGATAATCAAACTGATATTGTAGAGGATATTCGTTCTTTGATTGAAAAAGACGGTGTTACTGTAACAGGTGGACCCGTTATTTCTGCAGACATTAATACAGCCAGTCAAAAAGATTTAGCGTCCGCAGAAGCAATAGGCTTGCCAATTGCAATTATAGTCCTATTACTTGCTTTTGGGACTGTTGTAGCCTCTATACTACCAATTATTATTGGTGTTGTCACAGTTGTCACTGCATTTGGCGTTATGACATTGCTTAGCGGTAATGTTAACTTATCTATTTTTGTATTAAATATAGTACCTATGCTTGGACTAGCTTTAAGTATCGATTTTGCTCTATTGTTTATTAACCGTTATCGTGAGGAACGGGCTCATACTTCCATCCCTGAGGCCATACAAATCGCTATACAAACCGCTGGAAGATCTATTATTTTTTCAGCCGTATGTGTGATGATTGGTTTGGGTGCGATGATAGTTATAGACGTTGAAATTTTCCATAACATTGCATTAGGTGGAACGATTGTGGTATTACTGGCAGTGTTATCTGGCCTTACGCTACTACCTGCTACGATGATGCTCTTAGGAGATCGCTTAAATAAATGGCGTTTAATACGTGTAAAGCCCGGTGGAGCTAATCGATGGCGCGGCTTTGCAGGCTTTGTTATGAAGTATCCAGTAACGATTGTTATTGCAGCATTATTCCTATTAGGTATTGGTATGATTCCATTGAAGGATATTGAACTTAAAATACCTCAAGTGGATTCATTACCGACTAAATATGATGCACGTACAGCCTATGATAAATTAGATGACACATTTGGGCTTGGTGAAACCTCGACATTATACTTGCTCGCTGATCGAAAGGAAGGATGGGAGAATCATGAGGCGAGAGAGCTTATTTATACGATTCAGGAAAAGCTACTTGCTGATCCATTAGTAACGAATGTGTCAACGATTTATACGGCTGCTAACATCAACACACCTGAGGAACTGAATGCTTCCTTGGAAATTCCACAGGTAGCAGAGCAATTACAGCCCGTTCTAAGTACGTTTACTAAAGAAACTCAGCTATTTATCCCAATTACATTAGATGCAGCCGGTTCTTCATCTACTGCGCAAAAATTTGCTCGAACATGGAAAGATAAGGATTTAGGCGTTGATTTTGCACTCGGTGGGCAGGCAAAATTCAATCAAGAAATCTTCGATGAAATTGCCAATAAAATTGTATTGGCTATTTCTATTATTCTTATTTCAACATTTTTTATTTTAATGCTCGCTTTCAGATCCGTATTAATTCCACTAAAGGCGATTATTATGAATATTATTGGTCTTTCTTCTGCCTTCGGAATACTCGTCTATATTTTCCAATATGGACATTTTGGTATCGATGCAGGTTCAATTGTCCTGATTATTCCAGTTATTGTTTTCTGTCTGGTGTTTGGCTTAAGTATGGATTATGAAGTCTTCTTAATTTCACGTATTCAAGAGGAATATTTAAAAGGCGTAGATAATACACGTGCCACAATTGATGGACTTACTTCTACTAGTCGTATTATTACATCTGCAGCACTTATTATGATTGTTATTACAGGTGCCTTTGCCTTTACGGATGTAATGCCTGTTAAACAAATTGGTGTAGGTATAGCCATTGCCGTTGCAATTGATGCGACCATTATCCGTCTTATGCTTGTACCTAGTCTCATGAAGCTGTTCGGTGACTGGAACTGGTGGCTACCCTTTGCTAAAAAAAATAAGTAAGATCAAAAAATCCGCTTCCTTTGTAAGGGCTGCGGATTTTTCCTTTTATGCATAAATATTGTTATACCATTCTTTTGCTGCTACTACTTCAGGCATAGTCAGCTGGTGACCAAAATTAAACCATTTAGTTGTCACATTTGCACCCGCTGAAGTTAAAAGTGCCCCTAAATCCTCTGATTCCTGTGCAGTACACATCGGATCATTTGTACCAGCACCGATAAAGACAGGAATAGATGAAAGTTTCGGAAGTTCTATGCCTCTTCTTGGTACCATCGGATGATGAAGAATAGCACCTGCTAAAGCATTCTCATAATGGAATAATAGGCTTGCAGCAATATTTGCACCATTTGAATAGCCAATAGCTACAACTTGTTTGCGGTCAAATCCATGCTGCTGTGCTGCCTCTGATAAAAAGTCATATAATTCCTTTGTACGGAAGATTAAATCCTCCATATCAAAAACACCCTCCGCTAAACGACGAAAGAAGCGTGGCATGCCATTCTCTAACACATTCCCACGAACGCTTAAAATGCTTGCAGTTTCATCAATTTCCCTTGCAAGACCAATCAGGCTCTCCTCATTTCCACCTGTACCATGTAGTAACAACAATACTGGCTTTGTTTCATCTGTTCCTTTATAAAAAACGTGCTGCATAAACAGTCCACCTTCCAATTATCTTGAATTCGAGATAATTGTAGCCTGTGGTAAAATTAAATTCAAGCTCTTTGACTTATTTATTTCACGATTTTCACTATTTGGCTGTTTCTCGTGGTCATTGTAAAATTTAGTAATCGTGAAAACTGAAAATAAACACGCCGCAACAACAACTACAATTACTATTCCCACTAATTTTTTCCCATTCATTGACCCTGTTCCCCCGAACTACTTATTTCTTATTCCGAAAACCTTCTTCTAGTAAATATTCTTTTGCAGCATCATACGTACCAAAAGCTTCTTCTAAATTTTCTCCATGATAAACATTCCAAGAACGCTGCTCAAAGGCTAATGTTAATTGTACATTATCTCTACTTTGCCATATCTCAACAATCGGCTCTTGTTCATCCTCTTCCTCTGATAAATATTGAATAGCATCTTCAATAATTTCACGAAGTCGTTGCTCATCATAATCACGTATATTCACTAAGCCTTTATCATTCGCCTCTTCCTCATAACGCAATAAATCTCCAACAAAGACAAATCCGTTGCCATTTGGATGAAGCTTTTCTACAACAATGGTCTTTTCATACAGGCTGTCCATAAAATGATAATTTAAGCGCTTTAAAGAAATTTCCTTCTTAGTAAGCTCAGAAAATGATTCGATGATACCTTGTTTTTGTTCAAATGTTAGCATGTAAAATGCTCCTTTTCTATACAATCTTCCTACAGTATAACTTATTTTTTCTGTTATAACGAAGTGAAATAGGACAAGCACTATTAATGAATAGCTCTTGTCCTATTTTACTTATGTTGTTTTAAACATCTTGTCTTTTACAAACTGAATCACATGTGCTACATATAGTTCTCGATATGGAACAAACTGTGCAGCACTAACTGGACGCACAATTTTTGCTCGTTGACCGTCAGGGAAGTATTCATAGCCTTCAATATTAAGAGTGGCTGTTTTTCCTAAAAAGAAGGCCTCTGCCTCATTTAAATCGGCTCTCACAACCCCTGACACTTCCTCATATTGAAGATCAAAAGAATCCCAATCATGTTTGAATGGATATATGTAAACATGGCAAAATTCATTGTCGATCATATTTTCCGAAACTATACTACAGGATGTCATGCCCATTTTTACGACATCATCCACATTGATAGCAAGACCCAGCTCTTCCTTTACTTCACGAATTCCTGATTCAACTGTCTCAACGGCTAATAAATGCCCTGCTGCTGTTATATCCAGCAAGCCTGGGTAGTCTTTTTTCTGTGCACTACGGATTTGAAAATAGATATAATTCTCATTGACAAGCCAACAGTGGAATGTTTCATGCCACAGCCCTTTCTCATGTACCTCAGCTCTCGTTGCTGTTCCAATTTGTTCATGCTGCTCATTAAAAACCTTCACAATTTCTTGTTCCATTTTTTCGACTCCTATACTGACTTCGTAGCCCTTTTCTTAATTGCGTTACGTTGATCATAAATATTGGATACGATAACCTTTAATACGGCATAAAATGGCACAGCAATAATAATTCCGATAAATCCCGCAATATTACCTGCTGCTAAAATTATCGTAATAACTGTTAATGGATGTATATCTAGTGTTTTTCCCATAACATTTGGTGTTATAAAGTTACTATCAATTTGCTGCGCAACAAGTGTTACAACTGATACCCATATTACAAGAACTGGATCCTGTATTACTGCAACAATTAAAGCTGGTGTAAAGGCAATCCAAGGTCCAATAAACGGAATCATATTCATAAAGAAAGCGAATATGACAAGGAGCAATGAATACTCTAAACCAATAATTAAATACCCAACGTACATAATAAGCGCTAATAAAAAGCTAATTTGCAGCTGTCCTTGAATATAGCTACGTAGAACATCATCAATTTCACTTAATGTTTTTTTAATCCATTCACGACGTTCACCACTGAAATATTTATAAATCGAAGGCGCAAATTTCTCGTGATCCTTCAACATAAAAATAAAGAAGAACGGAATTAAAATAGCTAGTAAGGAGACAGACACTATAGATTGTAAGAAGGAGACAAGCCCTTTACTTGCCACTACCGCAATATCCTGTACGGAGTTTGCCATTTTATCAATAATATCTTTTAACTGTGTTGGGAAGTTATCCTTATTTTGCAACAGATAGTCCGTTGCATCTTGAATACTTGTGCTAATACTTGCACTTATATTCGCACTAATCATAGGTGCATTCTTTACTAATTTATTGACCTGCTCTGCAATCGGATTTCCTATAATCCATCCAAAGATGCCTGCAATAGCAATCAACCCTATAATAATTGTTAATATACTTGCCCACCGCGGGAATTTACGTTTTTCCAAAAATCGCTGAATTGGCTCTGTCACATAGTATAAAACACCACCAAGTAATAGAGGCACAAAAATCGCTTTTAATAGGATAACTAGCGGTGAAAAAATCCAATGAATCTCCACAAAATATTTAATGATTAGTAGTGTTAATAATATCCCTACGCCTACTTGAAACCAAACTTTTCTTGTCACTCTCATTCACTTCCTTTTTTCACAGTTACTGAAAATACTACTGATATATTAACCATTTCGCAAGTATCCTAGTATTGATTGTTAAAATAAAATTTACTATACATACATTCACAACTAAAAAATTCGCACACTTTCACAAGTATTTACTCAGTGAAAGTGTCACGAATTTAAATAATCAAGTGTGTATAAGATTTATAGTGCCGCGTCGTCTACTGAATTTAGGTACGCCTTGATTTCACCAATAACTGATTCGACACAGCCATCCTCAAATGGTGATATTAAGCCAGCCTCTTTTACAAGCTTTGTGAAGGACATAGAACCACCTAAGCCGCATAAATGTAAATAGTCCTTCCACGCTTCCTCAAACTCTTCTCTTGAGCGCTTCCAGAACTGGAAGGCACAAATTTGTGCTAGCGTGTAATCAATATAGTAGAACGGGCTTGCATAAATATGACCCTGACGTTGCCAAATTCCTCCTGCTTCAAGGTAATTATTATGATCATAGTCACGATGTGGTAAATACGTTTCCTCAATTTTCTTCCATGCTGACTTGCGCTCAGCAGGTGTCATTGTTGGATTTTCGTATATTACATGTTGGAACTCGTCTACCGCAACACCATATGGTAAGAATAATAGACCACTACTTAAATGTGTAAATTTATATTTCTCTGTGTCCTCTTTAAAGAACAGCTCCATCCAAGGCCATGTGAAGAATTCCATACTCATTGAGTGAATTTCACAAGATTCAAATGTTGGCCATAAGTATTCTGGAATACCGATGTCACGACTTGAATACACTTGGAAGGCATGTCCAGCTTCATGTGTTAATACATCTATATCACCTGAAGTACCATTAAAGTTTGAGAAGATAAATGGTGAATGATAGTTTTCGATAAATGTACAATACCCACCGCTTTCTTTCCCTTTCTTCGCGACTAGGTCCATTAATTCATGATCAATCATGAAATTGAAGAATTCACCCGTTTCTTGTGATAATTCCTCATACATTTTTTTACCGTTCTCTACAATCCAAGCTGGATCACCCTTTGGAGTTGCATTTCCTGATAAGAAGTTTAATGCTTCATCATAGAATTTAAAATCAGAAATACCAATTCGCTTTGCCTGACGCTCATACAGCTCAGAAGCAACTGGTACAATTAAATCGCGAACCTGATCGCGGAATTTCTTCACCATATCTGCATTATAATCAATACGGTTCATGCGAACATAGCCTAGCTCCACATAATTTTTATAGCCTAGTTTAACGGCAATTTCATGACGTACCTTTACAAGCTCATCATAGAGTCGATCAAATTCTTCTTCATGCTCAGCAAAAAAGCCAAAGCGTGCTTCTGTTGCTGATTTACGTATTTCACGATCAGTGGACTCTGCAAATGGTCCAAGCTGAGCAAGTGTTAATGTTTCCCCATTAAAATCAATTTGTGCGGAGGCTACTAGTTTATTATATTCAGATACCAGCTTGTTCTCCTTTTGCATTAAATCAATGACTATTGGTGAAAAGCCTTTAATTTGATAAGTTGCTAAATCGAATAGCTGCTGACCCCATTTATTCTCTAATTGTTCACGAAATGGAGAAGCTATCAATGCTTTATAATATTCTGTAGTTACCTCTTCTAGCTCGGGACCCACCTCATCGAAATAATCACGCTCTGCTTGATAAAATTCATCATTTGTATCAATTGATGCACGTATATACACTAAATTCGCCATTGTAGCATAATCATTACTTAAAGCGTTGAGTTGCTGAATGATGCTACTTTGATCATCCATCGTCTGCGCACGTTTAAATTGCTCAATTAAAGATAATTGCTGCTCTTTCATTTCTTCAATATTTGGTCGACGGTATTCATAGTCTTTAAACGTTTTCATAGAAGTCCCCTCTTTCATACACCGTTATATTTCTATTATATGCCAAATATCTAGTATTAAGAAACAATTTAATAGCCAATTATATATGTTTTTAATAATGCTGCTCTTTCACGTAGCTTTAACTTTGCTTCTACTGATTTTGGTGTTTTGGCCGCCACCACATCTACCTCTAGATCCAATGTTTCAGCTAAATATTTTGCTCGCTTTAAATGAAAATCATTGGAGACAATCGTAACATGCTTCGTTTCCTTCGGTAGTAGTTCCTTTGAAAATAGTAAATTTTCATAGGTTGATGTAGATCGATCTTCTGCTATTATTCTGCTAGCTTCGATGCCATTGTTTAGTAAATATTCAAGCATAACTGAAGCCTCAGTCTGATCTTCATCCGGCCCTTGTCCGCCAGAAACAATTACTTGGACATGAGGGTATTTCTTTAGATACCTCACAGCCTCTTCCAATCTATTTTTCAATGAAAGCGATGGAATGCCCCCTGGTTTTACCTTTGCACCTAGTACAATCATATACGCAGCTTTTCCGTTTGCAGCTGGCTGAACGCCTTCCTTCATCTCTTCACCTAGCCAAATATACATGCCAATACATATGACAATGCTTAATAAGCCTAGTCTCATCACCCATTTTTTCATGATATTTTCCTCCCCTACCTTTTATTAACGTTTAGGAAAGAAAAAAGGATGCTTGTCCGGTGCTACGGCACAAACATCCTGTTCAATTATCTTAATATAAAGCGTCTAATTGATTCCTGTAATGCTGTTATTTCGTCTGTTAAATCATTAGAAGATTCACTAACCAATTGAATCGCACGCTGTTGCTCATCCACTGAGGCTGTTACCTCCTCTGATGCAGCGGCATTTTTCTCACTTATCAAGGCAATACTTTCAATAGAGTGCATAATGTGATTCTTCGAGCTATTCAAATATGCTACGCCCTCAGTCATATCCCCAATGACTGCAATTATTTTCTCTACCGCTAATTCAATTTCCTTGAAGGAGGACTCAGTAATAGCCACAGAGTCATTTTGCTGATGAACGATGACATTTGTTTTCTTCATCTCGTCGTTTACTAAATTGGTTTCGCTTTCAATTCCCTTTAAAGTTGTTCGAACTAGTTCAGTTGCAACAGATGTTTGGTCAGCAAGCTTTCTTACCTCCTCAGCCACAACTGCAAATCCCTTACCATGTTCACCAGCTCTAGCTGCCTCAATGGATGCATTTAATGCAAGAAGATTTGTTTGATCCGAAATCTCCGTAATCGTACCGACAATTCCTTCAATTTCTCTTACTTTCTCAATTAAACTACTGAATACTGATTGTACAGTGTAAATTAATGTTGAAGATTCTTGTGATTTTTCTTTTAACCTATTTAAGTTGACAAGCCCTTCCTGATTGGATTGTTTCATATGTTGGGAGGCATCAAATATTAATTCATTCTTATCATGCAGTACTTCAATCTGCTGCGCAAAATTAATAGCCGTTCGATTTGTATCATCAGAATCCGAAGCTTGCTTTACAGCCCCTTTTGAAACCTCATTAATTGCTTTTACTATTTCATCCCCATAAGCATTTGTTTCCTCAGCGACAGATGTTAAATTTGATGATGTTGATTGAATCTCTACAATGGCTTCCTCTACATCCGTAATTAACGTTTTTAATTGATCGACCATTTCATTGAAGCCTTCATTTAACTGCCCAATTTCATCTGAGCGTTGTAAATCTTCAATTTCTACTGTTAGATTCCCTTTAGCTACTTCACGCACACGCTTAGATAGCTTTTGAACAGGTACTGCTAAATGTCTAGAAACCATTATGACAACTGCAGTTCCAATAATGACGGCCCCCAATAATGTTATGCCAATAACAAATAATAATGAATGAGCTTCCTTATTAAAGTCTTGCATATATGTACCTGATGCTATGATCCATCCCCAATTAGGGTCCTTAGCAGAATAAATAATTTTATCGGCTAATACATCTTGACCAGGTAGCTCGAATTCATACTCCGTAAAACCTCCTCCCGCAAGTGCTTTTTCTGTTACTTCACGAATAAAATAATTACCGCTGCTATCCTGATCCTCCCATAGATTATCCCCTTCTCTAGTTGGATGAGTTGTTAATGTCCCCTTATCATCTAAGACATAAATATAGCCGTACTCTCCTAAATCTCCAGGATAATTAATTGGCCGCTTTCCCTCACTATCCTTTGGCCCGAGAAATGCCTCACGCACTCGCTCCTGAGCCACCTCCAAAGGGATGTCTCCTTTTTCTACACTTTCATTTGCGAGCTCAATTAATTGCAAAGCAGATTCAACACTATTTTTAATAACTTGTTCCCCAATATCCTCCATACCATTTTTAGCTTTACCATAGCTAACTAAACCTATAATTAAACTAGGTATTATTAATAATGCTAGTGAAATGATAATCAGTTTCCCCTGTATCGAACGTAAAAACTTCATGCTTTGACCCCCTTTTTTTCTCGCTCATCAGATGTATTATTATATATTATGTTATGGTTTGAAAATTTTCACAATGGGTAAAACGCATTTACGCACGAATTATTTGATTATTTACACAAATATGCTTATATTCATACTTTTATGCTAATAAAGAAACTATCTTTCCACAGGGGAAGTCCCTATTGAAAGATAGTTTTTTGACTTTTATGCTAATTTACATGTATTGATTGCTTCTCTATTACTTCCTTCGTTCCATGTTAATGCTAGTAAATTCGTTTGATCGGCATTACTTACTCATTGTGCTAGCCTTTTAACTATTTCGACTGCATTTCTATGATATTAGGGTTATCCACGCAACTAAAGCTAGTAAAGTAGCGAAAAGGGTGGGGATTGTTAGAATTATCCCTATTTTCATATATTGCATCCAGCTTATTTGAATATCCCTCTGCGCCAATATATGAAGCCATAATAATGTTGCAAGTGAGCCAATCGGTGTCATTTTTGGACCTAAATTGGAGCCAATGACATTTGCATAAATTAGCCCTTCTTTTATAATCCCTGTAGCATTTGTATCTGCAATAGCTAACGCATCAATCATGACAGTAGGTAAGTTATTCATGATAGCTGACAATACCGCTGCAACAAGCCCCATCGTAATTGTCGAGACAACTAACCCCTGCTGAATAGCATGCTCTAATAAATCTGCAAGCAACCCCGTCATCCCTACATTTTTCAAGCCGTAAACCACCACATACATCCCAATAGAAAAGAACACGATATTCCATGGTGCTCCTTTTACAACCCGCTTTGTATCGACCGTATCACTTTTGCGCGCAAGCCAGAAAAAGATTGCCGCTACACCACATAGAATAAAAGATACTGGAATTGTTAAAAGCTCACTCGTAAAGAAACCAATTAATAGAATAGCTATTACATACCACGAAAGTGAAAATAATTTTTGATCACGAATTGCCAGTTTTGGGTTTTCAACTGCCTCTAGAGAATAGGCTTTAGGAATGGAACGATGAAAAACAATATAAAGTACAACAATGCTTATCAGTAAAGAAATGATATTGGGCAGAAACAAATGTAAGGCATACTCCATAAACCCTATATCAAAATAATCTGCTGACACAATGTTTGTTAAATTACTAATGACTAAGGGTAATGAAGTCGTGTCTGCTATAAAGCCACTCGCAATAATGAATGGGAAAATCATTTTTTCAGTTAAATGGAGCTTACGAACCATAGCTAAAACAATCGGGGTTAGTATCAATGCTGCTCCATCGTTTGCAAATAAAGCTGCAACAATGGCTCCAAGACAGGCAATATAAATAAATAACCGAATACCACTGCCCTTAGCAAGACGTGCCATATGTAGAGCTGCCCACTCGAAAAAACCGATTTCATCTAAAATAAGAGAGATTAAAATAATGCCAATAAATGATAAAGTGGCATTCCAAACTATCCCTGTAACCTCTAAAACGTCATGCCAAGTAACAATCTTTAATGCCAATGCTAACAGAGCTCCTATACAGGCAGACCAACCTATAGATAATTGGCGTGGCTGGACTATAACAAAAAATAACGTTATTAAAAATAAAACAATTGCTAAAACCGATTGCACAAGTCTCCCCCTAATTAAAAACCAGTAGCGTTTATGCTACTGGTTTTCTTAATTATTCACCTAAATCTGCATTATGGAAAACATTTTGTACGTCTTCTAAATCTTCTAATGCATCAATTAATTTTTCAAATTTCGCTATATCGTCACCCGTTAATGCTACTTCTGTTTGTGGAAGCATGGACAGCTCTGCCACAGTGAATTCCTGTACACCAGCAGCTTTTAAAGCTTCTTGTGTAGCAAAGAATTGATCTGGCTCTGCATAAATAATAACTGTATCCTCTTCTTCTAGGATATCACGTGCATCAAGATCCGCTTCCATTAAAATTTCAAGAACTTCATCTGCTGACTTGCCCTCTAAACCGATTACGGCCGTAGAATCAAACATGTAAGCAACTGACCCACTTACACCCATATTCCCATTATTTTTACCAAATGCTGCACGTACATCAGAAGCAGTACGATTAACATTATTAGTTAAAGCATCAACGATAATCATTGTACCTGCTGGTCCGAATCCTTCATAACGTAATTCATCATAGCTTTCATCGCCAGCGCCTTTTGCTTTTTCAATTGCTTTTTCAATAATATGCTTAGGAACACTATATGTTTTTGCTCGTTCAAGAACAACTTTAAGCGCACGGTTTGATTCAGGATCTGGTTCCCCCGATTTAGCTGCCACATAAATTTCACGTCCAAATTTTGCATAAATGCGACTCGTACTTTGGTCTTTAGACGCTTTCTTTTCTTTAATATTGTTCCATTTACGACCCATTGTTTCCACTCTCTTTCAACATGTAAGTTTATCAAAATCATAGATGTGAAATTACACATCTGTATATGGTAAATCAATTATGCCTAGGCATAATTGCGTCTGGAATCGGCTTTGTGCTACACAAAGAATTCCTTTTCGATTCCGTGACATCCGCCGGAGGCTTTAACTTCTTTCAGCGGGTGTTTGGACACCCTCTAAAAAGTAAATAAAATTCGTATTCATCTCACCACCTATAGAGGTGGGAAACTTCTGCTGAAAGAAGTTAAATACTTATCGTATCTTTACTCTGCAAATAATAACACAAAATACGCTTGCAAAGCTAGGTGTACCAATGTTTAACACTAAAAATAAAGTATGAAATTTTGCGTTATTAAGGCGCCTGACCATCAATTTCCTACAGTTTTTGTTCTCCTTTGATTTTTTCTAGTAAAGCATAGCAGCCCTCTAAAACTAAATCATAGGTTTCTTGAAAATCCCCTGTATAGTATGGATCAGGTACATCTTTTTGATGGATCGTTAAATCTAAAAAACGAAAAATCTTTGACGAATCCGGATTGCCTAGCATTGCTCGAATATTTCGTATATTACTTTCATCCATACCAATAATGTAATCAAATTTTTCAAAGTCTGTCTTGTGCAATTGGCGTCCTTGCATTCCTTTTATGGAGATGCCGTATTCTTTAAGCTTCTCTTGAGTTCCTTTGTGAGGAGGCTCACCAATATGCCAAGAACTTGTAGCGGCTGAATCCACTGCTATTTTATGAGTCAAGCTCTCTTTCTCAATCAAATTACGCATAACGGCTTCCGCCATTGGGGAGCGACAAATATTCCCCAAACATACAAAAAGTACATGAATCATTTTCCATATCCTCCTACAACAAAGCACCCAAAATCAAACGTGATTCTGAGTGCTCTTTTAATTGAATATACTAACGTTCAGTAAATCTTCTCAAAATAACATTGACTTTATTTTTTCACAACTGCAATGCGCTGTTCTAATTCCTCTGTTAAAGACATTAGTTCATGCTCTAATCGATGTGTGAATTCATCGCGTCCTTCTTTGCCTTTCCCCGTAACATAAAAGGGTTCACCATAAATTAGATAACCTTTTCCACGTTTAAAAACATCACCAACATTACGCGCACCCACGTATGCGGCTGGTACGATTTGTGCTTTGGACAGTTGTGCTATTGTAATAGCACCCTGCTTTAAATCTGTACCTTCTGCACTTCTAGTACCTGAAGGAAATATACCGACAATTTTCCCCTCCTTCAATAATTGAGAGGGAATTTTAATAACACTAGGACCAGGATTATCGCGGTCAACTGGGAAAGCATTTAAACGTTTAATAAGCCAGCCAAGTCCCTTCATTTCAAATAATTGCTTTTTAGCCATAAAATGAATTTCTTTAGGATACATCGCAACCCCTAAATTTAAAATATCAACATAGCCTGTATGGGTACATGCAATAATATACCCACCTTCTTCTGGTAAGTTTTCTTCCCCATATACCCGAGCCTTTGAGCCCATTAATTTTAAAAACACTTTGACAACATTTGCTGCTAATTTATACACTGTTTCATTCCTACCTTATTTCAATAGTTATCCCCATTGTAATCGAAAAGACCAGTATACTGCAATTGCATAAGTCCATTCAACGCTATCCGCTATAGCTATCTTTATTATCTATCTTTCTTCTTGTCAAAACAATTTCATCAAAGTATTGTGTATAGGCAGAATCACCTGAATAAGATAAACATAAATATTGCTTTGCACGTGTCATACCAATATAAAGACGTGAAGCTTCCTGTTCTAAATCTTCCTCTAGATACCAAGGTGTATTATCAAGATTCACAATAAATACTACTTGAAAATCCAAGCCTTTACTGCTATCAATTGTACTAATTTTGACCGATTCTTCATTGCGCTCAAAGGCACGTTTGCTGTCAGCCGATTCCGCAATCCAATAATACGGAATATTTAATTCTCGTAGCTTTTGTTGTAAAATGGCTACATAATCCTGTCCCTTACTCTTTCGTACCCTGTATAAAATAAGGATTTCATGATATGGGATTTTCTTTTCTACATGCAATTTCCGAATTTGTAATGCTACAATTTGAGCCTCTTCAAAGAAATTATTACGGCGAATGATTGCTGGTTCTTCTCCTTTACGTCTTGTACTTTGCGGAGCAATAATTTCGCCCTCTATCTCCTTTGACACAACCTTATTTTTTAGTATGGAGAAATGTTGATAAAAATCCCAGGCAAACTTCACAATTTGGGCTGTATTACGATAATTAATACTTAATACCCTTGATCGACCTTGGAAGTTTAAACCCGTATCTTGAATATAAGAGCGCGCTCGTTTATAAATTGATTGAGCACGATCCTCAACTAAGAGTAGTGACATGGTATTTGGATTTAGTAAATTTGCCACTAGTTTAAACCATTGACTCTCAAAATCTTGCCCCTCATCAATCATAATAGCATCGTATTTTGGTAATATAGCTTCGCCCTTTTCTAACTTTTCTAGTAAAAGTGGTATTCTTTCCTCAGAGATTTTTAAATCCTGTCTTAAAAATGCATGAAAATTGCGGACTTGTATTTGATGAGATTTCTCTTGGTAGCCATCTATTCCCTGTGAAAAATCAAAATCAAACAAACTATCAGGGGTGTACATCATATGAAAAATCATTTGCTCTATTGCCTTAGCGAGAGAAATATTGTAGCACAAAATTAAAATTTTCCAATCAGGATGCTGCTTAGCTAAAATCTTGGCTCTAGCTGCCAAAATTAAAGTTTTACCACTCCCAGCCACTCCACGGATTAGTCGATTTTTATCACCTATCTGCTTAGCTAATTTTTCCTGATGTAAATCCATTGTTTTGATATCATGCAACGACAGTAATAATTGATCCTGATAAGGAACAGGTGCTTTAAATTCTGCACTTATTCTGACCTCTGGAAATAAGTGATAGCGTATTCTATTGATATCCTCTGGTGTTAGAGGTTCCTTTAATCGGAATGGCATACTGAACATATTCATAATTTTTTCAAAAAGATTTTCCTCTGAAAAGCCTTCATAGTCCGGATCAATTTCATCTCTAGTTAAACAAAAATTGGGCTCTACTATACTGTAAAGATCATGTTCAATAAAGTCACTTTGTGTCATTCTTGTAAATACCGCACCTGCTCCACAGGGGAATTTAAGTTTAAATTGATATTTACCTTCCAATTGCACAAGACCTTTATCCTTTTTAAGTGCATCACATAGATGGAACATATAGTCTTTTGCTTGCTTATATGGACTTTTAACCGTTGTTTGATTTCCTTTAGCAGAACGAATCATCCAAGTATCCTGGTTGACATGCAATAAGGTGTGCTTAGTATAATCCTTCACCTCAAGTACAATTAACCCTAAATCAGGTCCTAAAATAACAAAATCCGGCCTTCTTCCTAAAATTTCAGGCTCATAGTAAACAATATAATCATCAGGCAAGTATTCCTTTAATGTTCGAAAAAGTAAGCGTTCACCAATTGTTGCAGTGGAACGTATTGTTTCCGGCATAGTCATTGCCATACGCACACCTCCATCTCTATTACCTCACTTACTTCTTCTCCAGAAACGACAAAACTCCTGTTTTTTTCACAGGAGTTTCCAAATTTCTTCAAAGTTATACACGGCCCACTAATATATCAACATCAATCGTAATTTCATTTAAACAGATAGCAGCGCCTTCTTTTTTATGCCACCCCATTGGCGTCATTTCAAGCAATGCGGGGATTAGTTCAGTAGCAAATGGTGTCGTATAGGTGATGCGCTTCACACTTACTTCCATAAAGCTTTCTTTAAAACGAGCAACTATTTGGTCATTTGAATAGGACTCCTTGTCCGAATCCGCATATAATTGTGCTCGAAGCTCATGCAAATACCTACTTTGAGGGACAACTTTTACTACACAACCACCTGGAGTTAGTAAACGTTTAAATTCTTCGTAATTTGCGGGTGATAGCATATTTAAAATGGCATCAAAGCTCGATTTTGCAAATGGACTTTTCGCCAAATCACCCACACACCAAATCTGCTCAGGATAATGTCTAGATGCAGCAAGAATTCCTTCCTTCGCAATATCAATCCCCACACCAATGCCTTTTTTCTCAGCCATTATACGGGCTAAATGTGAGCCCTCCCCACAGCCAGTATCAAGCACGGTTTGTGCAGGAGCAATTAGTTCTATAATTTTATCTTCAATTTCATCATAAATGCCACTGTCAATAACCATCTTACGAGACTCAAAGAGCTCCTTGCTATATTTTGAAGCAGCTCCATGTGTCAGCATATTAATGTAGCCTTGTTTGGCAATATCAAAAGAATGATTGGCTGAACATACCATTCTCCCTTGCTCCTGTATCGTCATAGATTCCTGACAAATTGGACAGGCAAAAAGTGATAGATAATTATTCATTAGAGCCGCTCCAGCAGCTCGTTTAGAAAGTGCCCCCATTTAATGTTCCTCCTTTTGTTCTGTCGGCGAAACAAGCGCATAACGCTCCCATTTACGACTTTTCCATCTAAAGTATACGATAATCGCTCTCATCCATTCATCTGCTGATATCGCTAGCCAAATACCTACTAGACCCCAATCTAAAACAAAGACGAATAAATACCCCAAAGGAAGACTCATACAAACCATTGATAAAAAGCCAATCTTCACAGGAAATCTAGCATCACCGGAGGCACGTAATGAGTTAATAACCACAATATTCATTGTACGTCCTGTCTCAAGCAAAACACTTAAAGCTAATACAGAGGCACCAATAGCAATAATCTCTGTATTATTCGTAAAAACATGCATTAATGGCTTACGGAAGATTGTCACAATCGCTACCATTGCAAATGTAAATACAAAGGCTGCACGTACACTTTTCCAAAGCTGTTGATAGGCCTGATCCTTATTGCCAGCTCCAACATAACGGCCAATAATAATGGCTGTTCCTGTACCAATTGCAATGGCAAATAAATACGTAAACATTGAAATATTCATTGCATATTGTCTCGCTGCCAATGTCTCTGCCCCTAAATATGTTGCATAGTATAGGAAAACTATCTGACAGAATTGATAAAGCACCTGCTCAAATGCAGAAGGCAAACCGATGTTTAATATTTTTCGAATATAGTCCTTTGAATACTCAAAATAATATTCTAGCTTCACTCTTACCTCCATCACCTGATACAGCAGCCAGAAAAATACTAGAACTGCTAATCCACGGCTGATAACAGAAGATATAGCTGCTCCCTTTACACCTAGCTCAGGTAATCCTAAGTTACCAAAGATTAAACCGTAATTTAAAATAACGTGCAGCACATTCATTCCTAGTGATACATACATTGTTTGTTTCGTCCAACCATGCACGCGAATTATTGCTGCTAATGCATTGATAATTGCCTGTAAAAAAATAAAGCTTCCTATAATGACTAAATAGCTTTGGGCATATTTAAGTACTTCTCCCTGTAAGTTCATCATTGTCATTAGATGACTTGCGAAGAAGAAGAAAAGCACACTCATAATGATTCCTACAACCATGTTCATCGTAACTGCCAAAGCTGATATCTTCGCAGCTTCAAAAAAGCGCCTTGAGCCTAAATATTGAGATACAACAATCGATGCACCGTTACCAACTACTTCAAGTATTAAAATCGCAATATGAATATATTGATTAGCTGCACCAACCCCAGATACAGCATTATCAGATAAAGCACTTAGCATAAAAGTATCAGCAAGGCCCATTAACATAAATAAAAATACTTCTAAGAAAATCGGCCAAGTTAAATGAAATAAGCTTAACTTGTTTGTGTCTTTACTATCACTTTCTCTTACTGTAGTTGCCAATACATTTCACTTCTCCTATTTCCATTAAAATAAATAGTATCTTATCATAGATTTCGTGACTGTAAAGAATTTTCTAGTGTAATAAAAAATAAAACAGCCTATCCACTTAAAAACCCCTTTCACCACATCATGTGAAAGGGGTTCCTATCATGTTAAACAATTAGCCTGTAATTGCCTACGTTTATCTACTGTTAATCCAAATTCCTGCTCTAAAAAGGCAGCCTTTGAACCATACCGTCTATCCATTGCATCAAATGCTGCCTGTAAATAATCCTCACGAGCTGACATCAATGCATAAAATTGCTGTAATTCTCGTTCATTATAATGTTGTTGAATGCCCTGAGCCATTCTTTCAACCATTGGACGTAAATGTACATTTGTATCTAAATAGTCTTCCATAATTGTTTCCTCTGGTACATCTAATGCCAGTAAAATAAGTGCACCACCGATGCCTGTTCGATCCTTTCCTACTGCACAATGATGAACTAGCCCAAGATTATTAGGGTTTTGGATAATCGTCATTAGCTCTTTAAAGGAAGCATTATTAAAGGGCATTTGTGCATAAAATTCTTGGAACATTTCTGGACTAACAACCTTATAAAAGTCTTTTCCACCAGTGTTCGTTGGCATCTCAAAAGCATGATTGCCCTTTGCTGGGATTTGAATATAGTGAGCATGCGGAAATATGGGATTAGGATTATTTTGGGCTTCATGATTATCGCGATAGTCAAATATCGTTCTCACACCTAATGTTTCAAAAAGCTGCTTATCTGCTGCCGTCATCTTTCCAAGAGCTGCGGAGCGAAAAAACATGCGACTCTTTACGACACGACCATCTCTCGCTTTATACCCACCCATATCACGAAAATTATAGACTGCTTCAAATGGAATAACCTTCACATCAAACTGTTTCATTCATTACCCCTCCCATAATTCATGCATTATTATCTTTATTTTATAGAACGAATCGAAAGAATACCAATTTTCACACTATGAATTGATTTATCCACTACATAAAAATAAAACTCCAACAATCATTCCTTAAAATGATGTTGGAGTTTCAATTCACACATTTAGCCCGAATCATAAGTTCTTCTGATTTTCACCTTTTTTATAAAAACCTTCTATAAATTGTATTAATTTATCAAACTCCACTGAAAAAATATCCTGAATACCGAAATATCCCTCACTGTCTCCTATAATATTAG